>Ga0302320_10002927_pt1 | contig 39895 bp, 38 predicted proteins | sample Bog_T0_3_FD_202130 | JGI IMG/M metagenome (GOLD analysis project Ga0302320, IMG submission 202130) | Peat permafrost microbial communities from Stordalen Mire near Abisko, Sweden - Bog_T0_3 | ecosystem: Environmental > Terrestrial > Soil > Wetlands > Peat | place: Sweden: Abisko, Stordalen Mire... | reverse complement strand
ATCCCATCATGCGCTATCACGTCATTATCCAGTTTGATTATCGTGCCTCCATAATGCCGGTCACGATCGCTCGTCGCTGTACCTCAATGACTCGGCTTTGTAATCCAGCGCTTACAAGCAGAAAAATCGCGAGGGATCGCTCAGGCCTCACCCGATTAAGCCGGCGCACCCGTGGTCGGTCCGAGTTCGCCGAGAACGGTGGGTATCAATTCCGAGACGGTGGGGTGGATGTGTACGGTGTTTTTCAAAGTGGTATACGGCACTTTCGCGGCCATGACGTCGATAATCGAGTGAATCGCCTCGTCGGCGCCGACGCCGACGATCGAAGCACCCAAAATCTGACCGGATCGCGCATCGACGACGACTTTCATGAGACCTCGGGTTTCACCTTTTTCGACCGCCCTCCCGACCTTTGTCATCGGTCGAGCGCCGATGCGAATGGCGTGGCCTTGGGCAATCGCGCTGCCCTCGGTAAGTCCTACCCGGCCGAGCGGCGGGTCTACAAACAGGGCGTAGCAGGGGATTCGATCACTGACGCGCCGCTTGGCTTCACCGAATAGGCCGGCGGCCACGATTTCATAGTCGTTATAGGCGGTATGGGTGAACGCGCCCTTGCCGTTGCAATCCCCCATTGCCCAAATGTCAGAGACATTGGTGCGTAATTCATCATCGACCTGAATATACCCAGCGGGATCCGTTTCTACTCCGGCCTTTTCAAGGCCCAGGTCATTGGTGTTGGGTATTCGTCCCACGGCCAAGAGTACATGCGACCCTGTGACTTGCGGCGGACCCACCGAGCAATGCACGTTTGCGGTCACCGACCCGCCATCGCGCGCGAGTTCGATGCACTCGGCACCCAGCCGTATCTGAATACCCTCGGCTTCGAGCGCGGCTTGGATCGCCGCGGCCACTTCCGGCTCCTCGCGGGACAACAAACGAGGCGCTTGCTCGATCACGGTGACATCGCTGCCAAATCGTCGATACATTTGCGCGAACTCAAGTCCGACGTAACTTCCACCGATGATGACGAGATGCGCCGGCAGCTCCTCGAGTTCGAGCAGCGATGTGCTGGTCAAGAACGGGACCCGGTCAATGCCGGGGAAGGCGGGGATGCGCGGTCGGCCGCCGACGTTGATGAAGACTTGTTCAGAGGTGAGCACTTGCCCGTCGATGCTCACCGATCGCGGCGACTCGAATCTTGCGTGACCTTGGTAGACCGTACAGTTCTGGAGACCGCGAAGCCAATTCTCCAGGCCGGTCCTGGAGGCATCTACCACCTGCTTTTTGCGAGCCTGAACAGCGCGCATGTTGACCGTGACGCCGGCTGTCGGGAGCTCGATTCCATAGCTCGCCGCGCGGCGTGCGTCGTAGGCAATGCGCGCGCTCGCAATCAGTGTTTTGGTCGGCGTGCAGCCGGAGTTCACGCAGGTGCCACCGAACAGATGCCGTTCGATGATCGCAACTGACTTGCCGGCGCCCGCAATGCGCGCTGCCAGGGAGGGTCCGGCCTGACCACCCCCGATAACAATGGCATCGAATTTGCGGGTCATCGAAGGGATAATCCCACATGAAGGCGATGTCGGCCAGGAGCACCTTGGAAACTGGGCGATGCTTCAACTCAAGGGCTGCTCGCTGACCATCGTCAATACGTCGTAGCTTGCCACGATCTCGTTATCTTGATTGGTGATCTCGGTGTCCCAGGCAATTTCACCGTATCCTTTTTCGGCACGCAACGATTTACTCTTGCAGGTGATCCGTACCTTGATGCGGTCGTCGGGCTTCACCGGTTTTACGAAGCGCAAGTGGTCGACGCCGTAATTGGCGAGCACCGGTCCGTACGCAGGATCGACGAATAGACCAGCTGCGGCCGAAAGCAACAAGTAGCCGTGGGCGACTCGGCCGCCGAAGAGCGGATTGCGTCTGGCGGCGTCCTCGTTCATGTGAGCATAAAAGGTGTCCCCCGTGAGACTCGCAAATTCTTCCATGTCCTTCAGTGTGATCTCGCGCTCGCCGGAGCGCAGAGTGTCGCCGATCTTCACCTCATGGAAGGGCTTGCGGAAAGGGTGCACGAGTGGCGCAGTCTCGGTGGCGCCCCGGATCCAGCGCCCCGTGATGGCCGTCAGAGTCTTGGGGCTTCCTTGCAGCGCTGTTCGCTGCATGTAGTGCAACATGCCGCGTATGCCGCCGAGTTCCTCGCCACCGCCCGCCCGGCCAGGGCCCCCATGCACCAGTCCGGGTAGCGGCGAGCCATGCCCGGTGGATTCACGCGCACAATCCCGGTTCACGATGAGCAGGCGACCGTGCAGGGGGGCGAGGCCGAGCACCAGGTCGGTGGCGATCGCATCGTCCGCCGTGAACACCGAGGCCACCAGGCTTCCCTCGCCGCGACGGGCCAGATGGATCGCGTCATCGACCGTCGCATAAGGCAATACGGTACAGACCGGCCCGAAGGCCTCCACCGAGTGAACGAGGCTCGACTTGCGAGGATCTCGACAGTAGAGAACCGTCGGCGCAACGAACGCCCCCCGTTCAGCATCAGCACCCAGCAGCTCGAGTGTCGACACGCCGCTCACCAGTTCCGTCTCGCGGCGAAGTTCCGCGATGCGCGTCAGCACCTCGCGTCGCTGCGACAGCGAGGCGAGAGGCCCCATGCGCACTCCCTCGAGACGCGGATTGCCCACGACGACCTTGGCGAGAGAGGCACGCAGCGCCTCGATGACGGCATCTGCATGCTGAGCCGGCACGATCGCCTTGCGGATTGCCGTGCACTTCTGCCCTGCCTTGGTAGTGATCTCGCGAGTGACCTCGCGTACGAAAGCGTCAAACTCCGGTTCCCCGGGCGTCGCATCCGTCCCTAGCAGACAGGAATTGATCGAGTCGGTCTCACTCAGGAAGCGCACCGATTGTCGGACAATTACCGGATGAGTACGCAGCTTTTGCGCGGTGCTCGCGGATCCCGTGAAGGAGACGATATCGCGGCAGGTCAAATACTCAAACAGATCGCCGATACCGCCGCAGATTAGCTGCACCGACCCTTCCGGCAGGATCCCGGATTCGATGATTCGCTTGAATACCGCTGCGGTCAGATAAGCCGTCGTGCTCGCTGGCTTAACGATGGCGGGCACGCCGGCGAGCAACGTCGGCGCGAGTTTCTCGAGCATGCCCCACACGGGGAAATTGAAAGCATTGATGTGCACCGCCGCTCCATCGAGCGGTAAACAGACGTGCTGGCCGACAAAGGCACCGCCTTTTGAGAGCAACTCCACCTCGCCGTCGATGAATATACGACCATTGGGCAGCTCGCGTGTGCCACGACTCGCATACGCAAACAGCGTACCGATGCCTCCTTCAATATCGATCCCAGAATCAGACTTGGTAGCGCCGGTGACATACGAAAGCGCGTAGAACTCCTCTTTCGAATCCGTGAGCGCCTTGGCCAGGCGCTTGAGCAGCGCGGCACGTTCGTGAAAGGTCAACGACCGCAATGCCGGGCCGCCGAGCTCGCGCGCATGACGCAAAACACCGCCGAAATCGACGCCCTCGGAGGATAATTCGGCGATGAAGTTCCCGTTGCTTGCATCGCATAGCTGCTGCGCGTTCTTGTCCCCGGCAAACCAGCGCCCCTGCACGTAGCTGTTGAGTTTCATGAGTTCCCATTGGTCGAAGTGGTCGTATTGTGGCGCTTGTCGATGATGCGTTTGGCCTTGCCGATGGAGCGCTCGAGCGAGCCCGATACGCCGACTCGTACCGCGGCGCTGATGCCGACATACTCCTTAACGAGGCGAGCGAGCCGCCGGCCCTCTTCCTCACCCGCATCACGCCCGGCGCAGAGTTCGCAATGGATCATCACCGCGTCGAGATTGCCCTCGCGGGTCACTTCAAGCACATAGTGGGGGGCGAGCGCCGGCACTTGCAGAAGCAGCTCCTCAATCTGCGAGGGGAACACGTTGACGCCGCGGATGATCAGCATGTCATCAGAACGGCCGACAATCTTGGCGATGCGCCGCATCGAGCGTGAGGTGGGCGGCAACAGTCTCGTGAGGTCGCGCGTGCGATAGCGCACGATCGGTAGCGCTTCCTTGGTGAGGGAGGTGAACACCAGCTCGCCGAACTGTCCGTCCGGCAGCACGTTGCCCGTCGTCGGGTCGATGATTTCCGGGTAGAAGTGATCCTCCCAGATCACCGGGCCGTCCTGCGTCTCGACGCATTCGCTGGCGACGCCCGGCCCCATCAGTTCGGACAGCCCGTAGATGTCCACCGCTTTGAGGCCCATCAGGCCCTCGATCTGACCGCGCATCGCTTCGGTCCAGGGCTCGGCGCCAAAGATGCCGGTTTTGAGCGAGCTGGTGCGGGGGTCGATACCCTGGCGCGTCATTTCCTCGCCAATCGAGAGCATGTATGAGGGCGTAACCATGATGATGTCCGGCTTGAAGTCGCCGATCAGTTGAACCTGCTTCTGAGTCTGCCCACCGGACATCGGCACCACGGTGCATCCGAGGCGCTCCGCTCCGTAATGTGCCCCGAGACCACCAGTGAACAATCCGTAGCCGTAGGCGACGTGCACGATATCGCCGGCGCGCCCTCCGGCTGCGTGGATGGAACGCGCCACCAGCTGGGCCCAATTGTCGACGTCGCCCGCGGTGTAACCGACGACCGTGGGCCTTCCCGTGGTGCCGCTCGAGGCGTGGATCCGCCTCACGCAAACTCGCGGCACAGCAAAAAGTCCGAACGGGTAGTTGTCGCGCAGGTCGGCCTTCGAGGTCAGCGGAAAGCGCGACAAATCTTCGAGCGAACGCACATCGTTCGGATGAACACCGCTCTCCTCAAAGCGGCGACGGTAGTGCGGCACGTTGTCGTAGGCGTGTCGCAGCGACCACTGCAAGCGCTGCAACTGCAGCGCGCGGATCTCATCCTCGCTTGCAACTTCGATCGGGTCCAGAAATGTGTGACTATCCATCGCGTCAACCGGGCTCATCGTCCTGTGAATATCGGGGCGCGCTTCTCGATGAAGGCCGCCACTCCTTCGGCATAGTCTTGCGTCTGGCCCAGTTCGCGCATCAAATCGCGCTCGCGCAGCAGCTGTTCATCCAGTGTGCGCTCGCCCGACTCGTAGATCGCGCTCTTGATGCGCGCGAGCCCCAACGTAGGGGCCGAGGCCAGCTGCCTGGCGAGGTGCTCGACCGTCGGCTGCAGCTCAGCGTCCTCCACGCAGCGCCAGATGAGACCCCACTGTGCCGCTTGCTCGGCAGGGAGTTTCTCGGCGAGCAATGCCAGTCCCAGTGCTCGCGCGTTGCCGACCAGACGCGGCAGTGTCCAGGTCCCACCCGAATCGGGAATCAGCCCAAGTTTGGCGAAGGACTGCACAAAAGATGCCGAGCGCGCCGCGATCACCAGGTCGCAGGCGAGCGCGATATTGGCGCCGGCACCGGCGGCGACGCCGTTGACCGCGGCCAGCACCGGCATTGGCAATTGGCGCAGCCCGCGGATCAGGGGGATGTAGTACTTCTCAACAGACTCGCCGAGACCTACGCGCGCACCGCCGGGCAAAACGGCACGATCATTCAGATCTTGGCCGGCACAAAATGCACGTCCCGCGCCGGTTAGCAGCAGCACCCGCGCGCCGCCGGCTCCGATCGAACAGAGTGCATGCTGCACCTCTTCATGCATCTGCACTGTAAAGCTGTTGAGGCGGTCGGGCCGATTCAGCGTAAGCCGGGCGACGCCGTCCGATTCGTCGAGTAACACGGTGTGGTAAGGCATGCGTCAGCGCTCGTCGTAGTTGAGTTCCAGTTCCGCACTTGCCGGCAGCGCCTGACAGCAGAGCATGAAACCCTGCTCGACTTCCCAGGGTTCGAGCGCGTAATTGCTGGTCATGGTCACGGAACCCCGGGTCAGCTTCACGCGACAGGTCGAACAAACACCGGCGCGACAAGAATAAGGCAACTGCAGACCCGCGGATTCTGCCGCCTCGAGAACGGTGACCTCGCCGGCCTGCATCGCAAAGCTGCGCCGCCGCCCGTCGGCCAAGACCGTCACCCGGACGCTCTCGCGCCCAACCCCGGGTGTTGCTGGCGCACTACGAGTGGTCCGCGCAATGCCGGACGCAAAACGCTCCATATGAATGCGCTCGCGTGGTACGGCGAGCTCCAGCAGGCCATCGCGCACGTCGTTAAGCATCGAGCCCGGGCCACACACGTAGAAGGCATCGAGCGCGCGCGGATCGAATAGCCTGGCACCGAGTTCAATGACCTTGTCCTTGTCCAGCCGGCCGTTACACAGTTCGACGTCCTGCGACTCGCGACTCAGGATGAAGGTAAGCGACAGCCGATCCAGGTAACGGTCCTTGAGCGCTAGCAGATCCTCGGCGAACATGACACTCGACATCGAGCGGTTGCCGTAAAACAGATGGAAGCGGCAGCCGGGCTCGCGCGCGAGCCGGTCGCGCATTATCGCCAGGATGGGCGTGATGCCGCTGCCGGCGGCGAAGGCACAATAGCCGCGCTCGGAACCCGCTTGGGGTTCGGTGAAGAAGCGCCCGGCCGGCGTCATCACCTCCACCGTATCGCCGACGCGCAGCTGTCGGGCTAGGTAGTGCGACATGCCACCTTCGTCGTGCACGCGCAACCCGATCCGCAGGTGTTGTTCCTCGCGATCGCTGCAAATGGAATAGGTACGCCGAACCTCCTTGCCGCCGATCACCGCCCGCAGGCCGAGATGCTGGCCGGGCACGAAGCGGAACGCCGGCCGCAGTTCTTCCGGCACCTCGAGCGCGATGCAAACTGCGTCGTCGCCCTCCGGACGATGTTCTCTCACTTTCAAGGGATGGAAGCTCAACATGTCATTCGGTCAGATGCACTTGAAGTATTCGAACGGTTCGAGACACTCATTGCAGCGATGCAGCGCCTTGCAAGGAGTCGAGCCGAATTCGCTGATTCTCGTGGTGCCATGAGAACCGCAACGCGGACACGGGATGCAGGCGGCATGCTGCGGCGGCGCGATGCCGTAGTCGCGCAACTTGTTGCGCGCACTGTCGGCGATCCAGTCGCTGCTCCATGCGGGCGAGAGCACGGACTTGACTGTCACGTCCAGGCCACTCGACCGGAAGTGGTCACGAATGGAACGATGGATGACTTCGGTCGCGGGACAGCCGGTGTATGTCGGCGACACGCCGATTTCGGCGCCGCCATCTCCCGTCAGCCGCACGTAGCGGATGATGCCGAGTTCAACAACGTTGAGGATCGGGATCTCCGGATCGGGCACCTCGGCGAGCCTTTGCCAAACTTCGCGTTCAAGCATGATTCACCACTGGGAACCGGGATAGGAGCGCTGCATGATCTGCATCTCGGCGAGCAGGCGGCTCAGGTGTTCGCCGTGCTGGAAGCGCTTGCCGTGCCAGTGATAGGCGACGTCGACAGGCCGCCTGAGCGTCGCCTCGTTGAGCACACGTTCGACTCGCGCGTTCCACGAACCGCGCAGGGTTGCCAAATCCGGTGCAAGGCCACAAGCTGCCGCCGCTCGATCAGTATCGCTGGGTGCGCACAGTTCATGCGTCAGTTTCCAGAGCGCATCGAGCGAGCCCTGCATGCGCCGATGACTCTCCTCGGTGCCATCGCCCAAGCGGACCAGCCAACCTGTGCTGAAGCGCGCGTGGTAGAGCGTTTCCTTCAAGGCCTTGGCCGCCAGTTCGGCGAAGCGCGGATCGCACGAGTATTGCAGCCGTTCGAACAGCTCCAGCTGCCAGGCATCGAACAGAAACTGGCGCACGATGGTGTGCCCGAAATCGAGATTCGGCTCCTCGACCAGAGTCAAATTGGCGAAATCCGCCGGATCACGCAGGAAGGCCAGATCGTCCTCGTCGCGGCCCCGGCCTTCCAGCTCGGCTGCATAGGACAGCAAATAACGCGACTGGCCGATGAGGTCGAGCCCGATGTTAGCGAGCGCGAGGTCCTCCTCGAGCGCCGGCGCGTGGCCGATCCACTCACCAAGCCGCTGCGCCAGAATCAGGCTGGTATCGCCCAATTGCAGCGCATAGCGGCGCTTGATGTCCGAGGACGCTTCGATGAGCACCGCGGACCCGCTGGTCATAGATTCTTGACCTCGTCGGGAATCTCATAAAACGTCGGATGGCGGTACACCTTGTCCTTCGCCGGTTCAAACAGAGCTCCGGCTTCAGCGGGGTCCGAGGCCGTGATCTGCGAGGAGCGCACCACCCATATGCTCACGCCTTCCTGGCGTCGCGTGTAGGTATCGCGCGCGTGCTCGATCGCCATGCGATCATCGGCGGCGTGGATGCTGCCGACGTGCTTGTGCTCGAGACCCGAGCGGGCGCGGATAAACACTTCGTACAGCGGCCACTGCGAATGGGCGGTCACCGGCTACGTTCCTTGGCTTCGTGGGCCATCGCCGCTTCGCGCACCCAGCGCCCATCTTCGTGGGCGCGCCGGCGCGCAGCTAAGCGCTCGCGATTACAGGGACCATTGCCCTTCAAGACCTGGTTGAACTCGTTCCAGTCGATCGCGCCGGTTCGATAATGTCCGCTGGCCGCATCGAGATGCAGATCTGGATCGGGCACGGCCAACTTCAGGAACTGCGCCTGCGGCACGATGCTGTCGACGAATTTCTGGCGCAGCTCATCGTTGCTGAAGCGTTTGATCTTCCAGCGCATGGATTGCGTGGTATGTTTCGAGTCGGCATCGCTCGGTCCGAACATCATGATGGAGGGCCACCACCAGCGGTTGAGCGCATCCTGTGCCATGCGCCGCTGCTCCGCCGTGCCGTGTGCGAGAGTCATCATGATCTCGAACCCCTGTCGCTGGTGAAAGCTCTCTTCCTTGCAGATACGCACCATGGCGCGTGCATACGGGCCGTACGAGCAGCGACAAATGGGGATTTGGTTCATGATGGCCGCACCGTCGACCAGCCAGCCGATCGCGCCGATATCAGCCCAGGTGGGCGTCGGATAATTGAAGATGCTCGAGTACTTGGCGGCGCCCGACAGCAGTTGCTCGAGCAACTCGTCGCGCGAGACCCCCAGCGTCTCGGCGGCGCTATACAGATAGAGTCCGTGGCCGCCCTCATCTTGTACTTTTGCCATGAGCACCGCTTTGCGACGCAGACTCGGCGCCCGGGTGATCCAGTTGCTCTCGGGTAGCATGCCGACGATCTCAGAATGGGCATGCTGCGAGATCTGGCGGATCAGGGTCTGCCGGTACGCATCCGGCATCCAGTCCTTCGGCTCGATCCGCTCCTCGGCGTCGACCTTCGCCTGAAAGCGCTGCTCCAATGCCGCCGTGCTTTCCTCGCCGGGGAGCAAGTCAGCTTCGAGTGAATCCAGTGCTTGCGTGTACATGCGCGCAATTCCCGACGTTTCCCATGTAGCCCAATGTGACACACGCTTTGTAGTTTTGCAATAATTTCTGTGTCATGATCGTGATGCCATGAGACCGCCGATCGAACCCTTGATGAAGAAGACCGAGGCGTTGCTGACGCAATTTCACCGCCAGCGGCCGGTCAGGGCGGGGTCCTTGCTCATCACGATCCTCGGCGACTCGATCGCGCCGCGAGGCGGGCAGATCTCGCTCGCAAGCCTCATAGAATTCGCGACGCAATTGCGCCTCCCGGAACGCTTGATCCGAACGTCCATAGGGCGCCTCGCGCAGGACGACTGGGTCACGTCGACTCGCAGCGGTCGCAACAGCTACTACTGTCTTACGGCGACCGGGCGCGCGCGATTTGCCGAGGCAACACAACGCATCTATGCGGCCCAACCACCCTCGTGGAGTGGGCTCTGGACGGTTGTCGTCGTTCGATCGAGCGCGCGGGAAACGCGCGAGACCGTGCGTCAGGAGCTCATCTGGCTTGGCTTCGGGCAGATCGCTCCCGGCGTATTTGTTCACCCGCTGCTCGAGGAGCGCAGTGTTCGAGGGCACGTGCGCAAGAGCGTTGCCCGCGATCTCATCATTCTGCGGGACGCCCGCAGTGTGCAAATGTCGGACGTCCGCCTCGTCCAGCAGGGATGGGATTTCCGAGATTTAACTCGCCGTTACCGAAAATTCATCGACATGTTCAGCGGACTCGAGGATGAGGTCGGCGAGGCAGCTGATATCAGCCCGGAGCGGGCCTTCATCCTTCGAACCTTGTTGCTACATGAGTATCGCAAGATCCATCTGCGCGATCCGCTGTTGCCGGCAGTTCTGCTGCCGGCCCGCTGGGTCGGCAGCGATGCGCTTGACCTGTGTCGGCGCATCTACGCGCAGGTCTTCAGGTCGTCGGAGCAGTACCTGTCGCGCACCGGCAAAACCCATTCCGGGCCGTTGCCTAAAGTGTCCAACGACACCTACCTGCGTTTCGGAGGATTGCCGCGCTAAGGAAAATCGGCTGCGCCTTCCGTCAGGCTAGAATTCTGAAGAGAATTTGATGCCGTAAGTGCGGGGAGGCGCATATTGCGCGAGGCTGGTGATCGCATTGCCCGACACTGCGGTATACACGGCCTGATTCGACAGATTCCGGCCCCACAGTCCGATAGAGAAGGGCTGGTTCTTGGGGTGCACGTAGACACTGGCATTGATGGAATTATATGCCGGTTGAGCGAGTTGATTGTCCGGCTCACCAAACCAGCCGCTGCTGTGCAGAAAGTTGGCATCAAGGCTCCAATTCCCGAGCACGGTATCCAACACATAGTTAAGACCTACGTTGGTCGTCCATGTTGGCGTGTGCGGCAGTTCATGACCCTTCGCCGAGGCGAAGAAAGAATCGCTGCCACCCGGGAACGGAGGGTTGGGGACGTTCCACTGCACCGTCGGCGTATCTGCGGTGAACCGATCGTGGGCATAACTTGCGCCGAGATTGAATGTCAGTCCTTGGGTCACCCGCGCCTCAGCGTCAAAATCTGCTCCGTATATGGTGGCGGGAGGACCGTTGTACTCTTGTATTTGGTTGTTGGCCGTCAACTTGATCATCTGAATATCCGCGTAATCATAGTAGAACGCGGCACCATTCCAGCGCACCGTTCGATCCAGAAATTCGGATTTGAAACCCACTTCGTACGCATTCAGCTTTTCTGGTGCGAAATTCGGCAAGCTCGGCTCGCTGGTGTTGTAACCGCCGCTCTTGAAGCCGAGATTTTTCGACGCATAGATCAGGGTTCCATTATCGAACTTATGATCCAGGCCCACGCGGTATGTCAATTGTGAAAACCACGTCGTCGGTACGGCGGTCAAGGGCGGAACCGACGTGCCTGGAGATTCCGGCTGGGTGTAGTACCCGGAGTTAACGGACAGTGCTTTATCCTCGTCCGTGTAGCGCAGACCCATGACCAAGCGGGTCGCGGGCAGGAACTCGATGTGGGTTTCGCCGAAACCAGAATACGAATTCGTCGTCACGGCAGCGAAGCTGTTCACCTGATTTTGAAGATCATGAAAATAGTAGAGGCCCGTTACCCAGGTGAGCCAGTTCAATCGGGAGTTGTCGGGCGATAGCAGCTGCAATTCCTGGGAGAACTGCTCATCCTTCGAGACGATGTTCACAACCGGCAGCGGGACAGTGAGGACGAATGGCGGAAAGGGCACTTGCACGCCGAGACAGCAAGCGGGTGTCAGCGTGATGTCGAACGTGCTGGTGATTTCCTCGTGGCGGTAGGCCGTAATGGAAGTTAATTTCGCCCAGCTCATCTCGTGATCGAGGCGCGCGCTGACACCACTCTGGGTCAGGCTGTCCGTCGGATCGACGAATGTGTTGATGTTATAGGGACGCGGCAGCGGCGTAGTGACGGGCGGCACGAGGAGGGCGGATGGGTAAGTCCCCGCCGGTATGTAATCCACCGTCGCGGTACTGCCGTCGCGCCGTTCAAAATCAACGATGAAATGGATGGTGTCGGCGTCTGTGGGCTTGAGAACCCATTTGGAGCGCAAGGCGAGGTCAAGATTACCCTGATACACCTCCGAGCCGGTGAATAGATTGCGCCCATAGCCTTCCCCCTGATGGCTGGCGTGCACCGCGAAGTCCGCGGCCACCGCAGGGGTCAAGCCGTCCGCAACGTAGCCGTTGACACTCGTGGTCTGGTAGTTGCCGTAGCTGATATCGAATTTGCCGCTGAGATTTTCGGTGGGTTCGGGCGTTTGGATGAGCAGCGCGCCGCCGGTGGCATTGCGCCCGAACAGCGTGCCTTGCGGACCCTTCAGCGTTTCAACCTGCGCAATGTTGTTGAGCGAGAGCAAGGACGCTGAAGGGCTGGCGATGTATACGCCGTCCACATACATGGCGACTGAATTTTCCACATTCGGGAGGTCTGAGCCGACACCCCGGATTCGAGGCGCGACCGAACCTTGCGGCGTCTCCATTTGCAGGCCCGGCGTCATGTCGGCTAGGGCAGTGATGCTGGTCGCTCCCGCCTGCCCGAGCGCATACCCTGAGACTGTGGAAATGGCGATCGGCACGTCCTGCAGATTCTCAGAGCGCTTTTCGGCGGTGACGACAATCTCTTCGAGGCTTCCGTCAGTCGCGGCCTCAGCCGCGCCAGCCACGCGCATGCAGATTGCCAGCCCGAGAATCAGCAATGACCCAAAGATCGCTTTCATGTATTCCCCCCCATCGACAGTCGTCTGTTACGACGCCAAAGCGTCGCTCTCTGCGCTTCGATAATTCGAGGCTACGACGGGCCTGTTATATTTTCCAATATATATTGCTGCTGTCTTTTTATATCGATTGGGTATTACGAAACGCTCGGTACGCGGTCCGCGGCGGTGCGCGATCTGGGCGCACTTCGTAGTTAAGAACTACGTAGATAGCGATCCGAGTATTTACTGAGAAAGGCGCGCGGCGCCACGCCGTATTTCCGACGGAACATGGCAATAAATGCGCTGACGCTTTCGTAGCCGACATCAAAGGCGACCGCGGATACCTTGTGTCCGGACGCAATACGCTCGATTGCATGTTGAGCGATGACAGCGCGTTTCCAGTGGGCAAATGACAGTCCCGTCTCGCGGCGAAAGTGTCGGGTAAACGAGCGCCGCGACATGCCGGCCAGCCGTGACAGCTGATTCAAATTGTTGGCGATAGTGAGACACTTGAGTATGCCTCCCAACGCTTGCAGGATTCTCGGGTCGCTCGGCATCGGGACTTCGAATGGCTCGGGCGTCGCATAGCGCATCTCCGATGCCACCACGCGCCAAAGCAGTCGGCGGCGGGCGGCGTCTTCGGATCCTGTGCGCCGCAGACTATCGAGCGAAGCGCGCATGAGTGCCGAAACCTTGAGCACACACACTGCGTGTGGCAAACCTCTCGACGCACTCGGCGATGCCAACAGCACCCAGCCATGACCTCGTCCGCTGGTTCGCGAGGCGTGCGGCACCCCGGGTGGTACCCATCCCACTCGCGGCGCGGGGATGATCCAGGCGCCGAACTGCGTTCGCAGATGTGAAATGCCATTCTCGACGATGATGAATTGGCCGCCGCGATGCGTGTGCCAGCGTGACTCGCCCGGCATCTCGCTGTTAAAACTATTCGTGGCACGGCGCCGCATTACCGATCCACTGTGAGTTTTGGCGGATAACGCCATTTGGCCCAAACTCGACATAAAATGGAAGAATAAGGATAACACTGACCAGAGCTTCTGCTCCATGCTGTCACGTATGACTGCAGGACTGACGGACAACCGCACGGCGTCGCGCGACACGCACGCGGTACCCTACACGGTGCCGATCGTCTGCTTTGTCGTGGCGATGATCGACGGCTACGACACGTTGATGCTGTCATTCATCGCGCCCCTCATCACCAAGCAGTGGGCATTGTCGGCGCAGACCGTCGGCGCCATCTTTGCCAGCACTTACGCAGGCGCGGCGCTGGGCGCCGCTTCGCTTGGGGTGGCGGCGGATCGCTTCGGGCGCAAACGCCTGCTGCTCGCGTCGCTGCTCTTGGCTGGGATCTGCACGTTTTGTTCCGCCTGGTCGGGCGGTCCGCTGTCGCTCATGGGGTGGCGTGCGGGCGCCGGAATCGGACTCGGCGGCGCCATTCCGGCCATCACCGCGCTCACGGCAGCGGCAGTATCCCCGGCTCGGCGTAGTACCGCGGTCGGACGTATGTTCCTCGGTTATCCCGTCGGGGCGATGGCCGGCGGCATGGTCACGGCAGGAATCATGTCCCGGGTCGGCTGGCGCGGTGTACTGATGGCGGGCGGGATTTGTGCGTTCTTGCTCGTTCCCCTGGCGGTAGCCTTGGTCCGTGAGAGCGGCGCCGGCGATGCGCGCGCGCGAGCTAAAGTCCACTCGGTACACCCGATCGCGGAGCTCATAGCAGGGCGCCTTTGGGGAACGATTCTGGTTTGCACGGCGACATTCTTGACGTTGCTCGTCAGCTATTTCCTGGTCAGCTGGACTCCCACGGTACTCGCGTTGAACGGCGCGAATCCGCAACGTGCGGCTCTGATGGGCGCTGTGCTGAATCTCGGTGGTTTGGGAGGGGCGTGGATGCTGTCGTCGTTGATCGCCCGCTTCAGTCCTTCCTTGACCATCGGCGCGAGCCTTGGGGTGGGCGCGTTGATGATCGCACTGCTCGGTCAAGCCATCGCGGCGCCCACGGCGGTCCTCTTCATATTCGTGCTCGCCGTCGGCATGCTGGTGATCGGCGCGCAGTCAAACATACCGGCACTGTGCGTGCACTACTATCCCGCGTCGGTCTACTCCGCCGGCGTGGGCCTGGCGATGGCCGTGGGTCGGTTGGGTTCTATTGTCGGCCCGCTGCTCGGCGGCCGACTGATGGCGGCTCGAATCAGTTGGAGCCTGCTGTTTGTGTTAGCCGCCGTGCCCGCACTCATGGGAGCGGTGGCTCTCGCAGCGATGCCGATCAAGGGGAGGCGACGGTGAGGGCCGGCGCGCAATGGAGTTCCAATCATGGTTTATGACCCTCGCCCCGAGTTTCGCGATCTATATTCGATATTCACCTCAGGTGCCGACAGCATTGGCAGCCATCTCACCAACATCAGAGCACGTCACTCCGCCGATGATCCTTTGCTCGTGACGACCGGCAGCGACATCATTTTTTTCCCCGGCTCCGGTCGCGCGCCGGTCACTGAGAGCTTTCGTAGATCGACCAGGGGATTCGTCGAGCTGACGGCCATATCCCACTTGGGCGTGGCGGTTCCGTACATCATCCGAATGCGTGATCTCGGAGAACCCGCTTGGGAAGAGGACGCGAATCGGCTGATCGAGAGGATCCTGAACGTGCGGGCGGTGAACGATGAGGCGTACTGGCGCGATACGGTGGCCGTGGCCGCATGGTCCGGCGCCGAGGCCAAGATTGCGGATCTCGTGGATTATAGCTGCGATGTGACTCTGCGCTTTCTCAGGCAAGGATTGCGAGATCCGGCGCAATTATCATTCGACTATCTGCGTGAGCATTTCCTGGACCCGGTCGACTCGCCGGATGTTCCGGTGCCGATGAACGACATGATGGCGGGTACATTTGGACTGGTGCTCCTCGACAGCAGTCATCGGATCATGGGTTGGCTCAACGATCAGGCCATCGATTGGGAGCGATTGATGGTCATCATCAGCGGTCGGGCCGGGCGCGCCACGGCAGGACTCACCTGGCAGACCAATAGCATGTGCCATCTCTTGTGGCAGGCATCGGAACACAGGTTATTGCCGGAACGGCTCTATATCGCGCCTCATGCGCCCTCACTGGTGCTGGAGAATCTTCGAGACGACGCTGCTCGTGCCGAACTCGAAGCGCAGTTCCGCGCCATCTGGTTCAGTTCCCGGGTAACTGTCGAACTCGGTCGCGCGATGTTCGAAGGTTATCCGGCCTTCCGGCAGGTCATCAACCCCGCACCGGTGATCGACGAAACAACGAAATCGCTGGGGGAAATACCCGCCATCCAGTCGCCGGCAGATCGCCGGGCAGTCATGACACGTCTGCGCTTCGTGATGGAGGATCCGGCGCAGCAACTCGCCAATGCCACTGCGCACTACATCATTGATCAACTTTGCGCCTGCGGCAATCGGCCGGCGAAGGTGATCGTGCCGGGGTTCACGAACATGAACTATCCGCGGCGATCGACGCAACCAGGCTAATTTCGTTTCGTTTTGCGCGCCGCTTTACGCAGCTCCGCCGCGTTCGGTTGCTGCCGCAACTGGGATATCAAGGCGTTCAGATGAGGATTGTCGTCGTTCTTGCGAAACGCGAGATACAGCGTTGAAACCGCCCGCGAGTCGAGCAGGGGCATATAGGCGACCCCCTCGAGCTGAATGAACTTGGTGTCGGCCGGAACGATGGCGACTCCAATACCTGCGGCGACCAGGCCAACGATCGTCGTGGGCTCCTGTACCTCCTGTACCACGCGGGGCCGAAATCCCGCCCTGGCGCACAAATCCATGACGTGCCAGTACAGGCCGATTCCCGAGGCCCGCGGATAGGTGATGAGCGGCTGATCGCGCAAGTCCCGCACGCGTATTGCGCGCTGGGTCATCAGCGGATGGCCCTTAGCCACGGCCACCACCAAGGGGGCCCGATACCATTCCTGGAACAGTATTCCTCGCGGGATGACCACACCGGGGTTGCGAAGAATGCCCGCGTCGAGCGTCCTATGGTGCAGGGCATTGAGTTGGTCGAGAGAAGTCATTTCATTGAGTACCAGTGATACGTGCGGATGCTCGGCGCTGAAGCGTTTAATTGCCGCCGGCAGCAGATGCGTGAACATGGAGGAGGCTGTGTAGCCAAAGGCCAGCTTGCCAACTGCACCGAGCGCGGCGCTTCGAACTTCTATTTTTGCGGCTTCCACCGACGCGAGTATGGCGCGTGCGCGGTCGAGAAAGTGCTTCCCGGCCTGCGTGAGAAACACGTGCCGTTTATCGCGATCAAAAAGGCGAGCGCCCAGTTCTTCCTCCAGCGCTCGAATCTGCGTGCTCAAGGGAGGCTGCGCGATATACAGCCGCTCGGCCGCTCGCGTGAAATTCAGCTCCTCGGCGACCGCGACAAAGTAGCGAATTCGTCTTAGCTGCATGATACGGGTTCGATATAAATAGGCGCCGGTATTTGGTATTGGCGAATATAACGCGTGCCGCCTACGATCGGTCAAGGGGAACGATGAAGGTCCGAACGTATGACAGATCGCGTTGATCCGTGGTTGACCGCAAAGCTGCTGCTGGATCGTTTGGCGCAACGCCTACCGGTGGCCGCACTTGGGGTGCGCTGCAGCCGGACCGCCGATATCGCCCGCATCGCGCGCAGTACCGGCCACCACGCGATTTGGATAGACATGGAACATAGCACCATGTCCGTCGACACGGCCGCGATGATCTGCGCAGCATCGCTAGACCTCGGACTGGTGTCTTTTGTCCGGCGGCCGGAGCGGGATTACGGCATCATCGGTCGGCTGTTGGACGGCGGAGCTACGGGAATCATAGCGCCGCGCATTGAAACCCCGGAGCAAGCCGGAGAACTCGTCGAGGCCTGCAAATTCCCTCCGTATGGGCATCGATCCGCGATCAGTACGCTGCCGCTCATCGAGTTCAAGACAATCCCGGTCGGCACCTTCAACGACCTTATGAATGCGGCAACGATCGTGAAAGTCCTTATTGAGAGCCCGCTGGGTGTGGAGAACCTCGCGTCGATCGCGGCGGTGCCCGGCGTGGATATGATTGGTATCGGCACCAACGATCTGACGGCGGAAATGGGCATCCCCGGCGAGTATCGCCATGCCGATGTTCGCCATGCGCATGAGGCAGCGCTGGCCGTATGCCGGGATCTCGGCAAGCCGCTGGCCATCGGCGGTATTGCAGATCCGGCCTATGCCGCAGAATTAATGCGCATGGGTGCTGCGCCATTCCTTTTCACGGGTATTGATACTGATCTTCTCTTGGGCGCTGCGCGTGAACGAATCGGGCAGGCGTTGAATTTGTGGGCAACGTGACTTCAGACGTCCTGGTACCCAAACCCATGCGCAGCGCACAGACGCTGACGCGACCGACTTTTCCGGTACCGGCAGGGGCGTGCGATTCGCACGTCCACGTGTTTGGACCTGGGTCCCGCTACCCGTGCGTGGACAAGCCGCACTACACTCTGCCCGACGGTAATCCGCGGCAGCTGCTGCAGATGGCACAGGTCCTGAAGCTACAACGTATGGTCATCGTTCAGCCGAGCTATTACGGGACCGACAATTCCTGCATGCTCGACGCATTGTCCGCTGAGGGTGCTCGGGCGACGCGCGGTGTGGCGATGGTGGATGAGCGCATCAGCAATGCGGAGTTAGAGGGCATGCATGCTCGTGGTGTCCGGGCACTGCGATTGGATCTGTTTCTGCGTTCCCGTATGCCCACCTCCGAACTGATCGCCTACATTGGGCGAAGCGTCCGCCGTACTGAGTCGTTCGGCTGGCATGTGCAATTCTATACGCCCGGCTGGGTGATCCGAGATCTTCTGCCCTTTCTCGCTGACCTTGAGGCAGATTTCGTGGTCGACCACTTGGGTTACATGTTGGAAAGCGACGGACTCACGCGTCTTGATTTCGACCGGTTGCTGAAGGTCGTGGCATTTGGGCGAGGTTGGATCAAACTTTCGGCCCCCTATCGCCTGGCGAGCGACGGAAATTTCGCCCGCCTACTGCCTCTCGTGACCGCCGTCATGGACGCCGCTCCAGCGCGCGTCATCTGGGGAAGCGATTGGCCGCATATTCCGCAGGGCGGCAAAGATACGGGGGAGCTTCTCAACTTGCTCGCGACTTGGATACCAGACCCGCAAGCACGGGCGCGCGTATTAGTGGACAATCCGGCCAGATTATTTGGCTTCAATGAGTGACGACCTCGTGAATGTGCCGAGTGAGCTGCAAGACAAGCGGCCCGGGCTGTTGCACCTGGTGCAGCGGCTAAACACGTCGGGCGCTCGTGCGGTGGAAGCCTTCACCTACGCTGGTGCGCAATACTTGGCGGTTGCACAACTGGCGAGCGACATTCCCGAACGCCCGGCGCAGTTGAACGGCGGCGACAGCAACACAGAAGCGCTCATCTACCGCTGGAAAGACGGCCGCTTCGTTGAGCATCAACGTCTTTCCGTGGCGGGCGGGGAAGATGTCGAATTCTTCAGGATTGCCGATCGTGCCTTTCTGGCAACGGCGAGTCTGCGCACGGGTGCCGATCCTTACGAATTGAATGCTCAATCCACGCTGTTCGAACTCATCAACGGGCAATTCGAGCGATTCCAGAGTTTTCCCACCTTTGCCGCGAAACAGTGGAAGCACTTCGAGATCGGCGACCGTCACTTCCTGGCGTTGGCGCAAGGTGTGGTCATCGACGGCGTGACTGCAACTCATCCGTCGCAGTCGTGCATATTCGAGTGGGACGGGTCGTGCTTCGTGCCGTTTCAGAACATTCCGTCGCAATGGGGCTACAACTGGGAATATTTCGCGGCGGGAGGAGAACGGTTCCTCGGTTATGCCGATCACATCGATCGCTCCAGAGTACTACGCTGGAATGGCAGCGAGTTCGTCGACTTCCAGTACCTCGACGGGCGTAGCGGCCGCGCCTTGTGCTTTTTCGAGTCGGCAGGGGAGTGCTGGTTGGCATTCGCAAAGCTGCATGAGGAATCGCTGCTGTACCGTTGGTTCGACAATCGATTTGTTTGCCATGGATCTTTGAGCGGACCCGGCGGGAGGGAGTTCGGATGGTTCGAGGCCGCAGGCACGGGTTACCTGGTGCAGATCAACTTCCTGCTTGGCTCGCGAGAGGCTCCGCTAACTGCGCTGCAGTCCACCATTTTCGGGTTTCGAGATGCCAAGCTAACGGCGATCGAGACATTTCCAACCCTGGGCGGCACCGACGCGGCCGCATTCCAAGTCGATGATTACCGGTACTTGGCGGTGGCGAACAGTCTCACTGCCGAGGTCCGGTTTCGTACTGACAGTCATATCTATCGAATGTCGCTGCCGGTGCACGCAACATAAGGGGATAGATCTTGAAGCACCCATTGCGCATGACGCCCCTCATCTTTGGCGCTCTCCTTGTTTGTTATGCCTCCACTTATAGTATTGCGGTGCAAGCCGACAGTCGATCATCCGTGCCATGCCCAACCAATACGCCGTTCTTTCTTCCGATTCTGATATGGCTCGGTATTCTGCCAAGACCGGTGATGGCCTCGACCATCACTACGAGCGACAGCAGTACGAGCACAGTCATACGTCCTGATCCGAATGACCAAATCATGTGCGGCAACTCTACCGTCAAGACGTTCAATGATGTGGTCTTCACCACACGGATGCTGCCCAGCGGCAAGTCAGTCGATCTGTCGATGGACGTCCAGATTCCGGAGAGTCCGGGGAAAAAGCCCCTCGTGGTGTACGTCACGGGCGGCGGTTTTATCCAGGCACCGAAGGAAGGCGCCCTCAATCTGCGCTCGTATGTCGCCGAAGCGGGGTTTGTGGTCGCCAGCGTTCAATATCGGACGATAGCCCAGGGAGCGAATTATCGAGACGGAATCTCGGACGTAAAGTCTGCGATTCGATACCTTCGGGCGAATGCCGACAAGTTCGGGATTGATCCGAGGAAGGTCGCCGTGTGGGGCGAATCAGCGGGCGGTTATATTGTCGCGATGGTTGGGGTTACAAACGGCAATAGGACCTTTGAGGTGGGCGATCACCTGGATCAGAGTAGCGATGTTCAAGCTGTCATCGATAAGTTCGGTGCATCGGATACATCCAAGCTCCTTGCTGACTTCGATTTACACGCCCAGGAGGCGAATAGCGGAAAGGACAATCCTATCGCTCAATACATCGGGTTGGATCCGGCCAGCCATCGACTGGACGCACGAGTCGCGACAACGATCGCCAACCCAATCACTTACATCAAGCCGGCAGATCCGCCGTTTCTGATATTCCATGGTAGCCAGGACAAGCTGGTCTCACCCAGTCAAACGCTCATGTTGCACAACGCGCTGATCGCTGCCGGCGTGCACAGCACGCGCTATCTGCTCGAGGGAGCGGGGCATGGCGATCTATCATTTCTCGGCGACTCCAAGTCCGGACTGCCGTGGTCTTCAAATCAGACGATGGGAATCATCGTTGGCTTTCTCAGAAGCTCCCTCGGCGATCCGCCACATTGAAGCTCGCCTCGGTTACCCGAGAAACTTCACAATCTCGGAGTTGACCTCCTCCGCATGAGTCCAGAGCAGCCCATGGGGAGCCCCTTTCAACTCCACGAATTTCACGTTCCTGATCATCTTCGCTTGTCGTCTGGAGGTTGCGTCCGCCGGCAGAATGCGATCGGCGTCGCCGTGCAAAAGAAGCGTTGGTAAGGTGTTGCGAGCAATGTCCTGGCGAAAATCCTCGATCCATGTGTCGACGCAAGCCGCCGTGCCCGTGGCCGAGGCGCCGACCGCCACGTTCCAGTTGGCCTCGAGGACGCGCTCACTCACGAGTTTGCCTCCTGTGACATCGTAGTTGTAGAAGTTGCGCAGAAAGTCCATTAGGAAGGCCGGCCGATCCGCCTTGATGGCCGCCTTGATACCCTCAAAGACGCTCCGATCCACACCCTCCGGGTTATCCGCCGCTTTGACGAGATACGGGCCCAAGGTGCCGATCAGCACGGCCTTGCGCACCCGCTTCGCGCCGTACTTGCCGATATAGCGGGCGACTTCGCCCGTGCCCATCGAGAAGCCAACGAGAGAAACGTCCGTAAGCTTCAGCGTGCTAAGCACGGTATCGAGATCCCCCGCAAACGTGTCGTAGTTGTAGCCGACGGTAGGCTGGCTGGAACGGCCGAACCCTCTGCGGTCATACGTGATGACGCGATGACCGCTGGCCACGAGTGCTGCCGTCTGCTTCTCCCACGACGCGCCGCTTAGCGGCCAGCCGTGGTTGAGAACGACCGGCGATCCAGAGCCGTGGTCCTCGTAATAGAGTTCGATGGGCGTAGAGTTTTCCTGTCCGACTTGGATGTAGCTGCTCATGGGCTCTCTCCATAATTTCGCTAAGTGGTTTGGCTATGCAACTTTAACGGCCGGGACGGCGCGTTGTGACCTCCTGGACCAGCCACGCATTGCCGTCGGGATCGGCGAAGGCGAAGAACGATCCGTAGCTCGTGCGTTTCGGATCAGGTCCGGGAAGGCGTGCCTCCACGGGAAACGGGGCGCCGTGCCACATCTCACTCGCGACGACCCCGCGTTGAATCACTTCCTCATGGGCCGCCTTGATGTCGGAGACGATCAGCGCCGCCACAGCGGTGCCGGGCGCCGACGCAGTGACGCCGATGCCGAATGTAACCGAGCATCCGGAACCCGGCGGCGTGAACTGGACGATGCGAACGTTGGTTGCGGGGGCGACATCTTCATCGAGCCTCCAGCCCAAGCGCTGGTAGAACTGCTTGGATCGACCGACGTCGGACACCGGGATGACGTGGACTTCGAGATTCATGGCAACCTTCGGTACACTGGCCTCAGATTTCTGTTGATTCATGTGATTTTCCCTCTGCTAATCTATCGTGGTGATTTACCCGGTTTGTCGAGCGTGCAGACAGCTACTGGCTGCGCCTTCCGAATGAGACGCCATAGGCGGCAGAGCGCACGCTCGGCAGCGGGTCGTCGGAGAGCTCGATACCGGGTGTCAGGTTGGTAGGCAGGAACAGCAACTTTATTTGCGCCAACGAGCTGTTGGGTACGACTCTAGTTAGCGTCAGCACGCCAAGATCGACGACCTTGCGATCATCTGCCGTCGAATACCTGAAGGGCCGAAAGCTTCCTGTCGAGCCTGCGGACCTCAAGCTGCACGAGTGTGTGATGCTCAATGCCAGGAACAACGAGACCGACTGGGATCTGATCAGTGGTAGAAAAAAGGCACGCGTCCGTGTTTCAGGGCCGATTTCGAGCCGCGACTTCAATTCGGTAAGCGCCTTCGTATCCCGGGGTCATGGGATTGGATTGCTGCCGTCAACCTACTGCGATGAAGAAGTTGCGCGTGGTACGCTGGTGCGGTTGCTACCGAGGTGGGCTTCCGCCGAGATTCCCGTTTTCGCGGTGTACTCGAATCGGAAATTCCTGCCTTCGAGGTTGAGTGTTTTTCTCAATGCACTCGCAGCATGGAGAAGCCCGCTGTGGATCAAAGAATGAAGGGCCGCCGACGAATCCGGCCCCGAGGCTCAAGACTACGGGTTCTCCAGTATCGCCTAGTTAGCGATCTACTAGCGCTCCCATGTCGTTAGGCTCCTCGTATTGGTGTGGATCCGGCTTGATGTCGAAGCACATGGCCCTCACCAGGATGGACTTGTCTCTCAGGTGTCCCGGCCAACCAGTACGATTCGGCCGTCTTGGAATTCACCGCTATCGACCCCGGTGTCCCGACCATCCTGTTTTGCGAACCACGGAACACCCCGGAGACCTGCCATGGGTCGCATGGGTCATACCCGTCCTAGGCCGCGCTGCACGACCAGGCGTCTCTCCCCCTTAAAGGGGATACCTGTCGCGTGTCTCATTGCGGAGGATGACGGTCTGTGTGACCGAAGGGGTTTGCCAATCATGTCTCAATCTGTGCGTCGGATTGCAATCGTGGGTACCGGAGTAATCGGCGCAAGTTGGGCTGCATACTATCTGTCACGCGGATTCGACGTGGTTGCGACTGATCCCGGACCGCAGTCAGAGGCAAACCTGCGCAAATACGTCGATGAAGCGTGGCCGTTGCTCACGCAAGTCGGCCTATCGCCAGGCGCCTCGCGTGAGCGGCTGACTTTCAGCGCCGACATGAGGGGTGCCCTCGCGGAAGCCGACTGGGTGCAGGAGAACGCACCCGAGCGGCCCGATTTCAAGATCAAGCTGTTCGCGCAAATGGACGAGGCGACGCCACCGAATTCAGTGATCGCGTCGAGCTCTTCCGGGATCACCATGGACGTAATCCAATCTGGCTGCAAACGACCCGAGCGCTGCGTAATCGGTCACCCGTTCAATCCGCCGCATGTAGTTCCCTTGGTCGAGATCGTGGGCGGGGCGAAGACCTCGGAGGACACGATTGAGCGCGCAATCGCCTTCTACGCCGACATCGGCAAGAAGCCGGTGCGACTGCACAAAGCGCTTCCGGGCCACGTCGCAAACCGTTTTCAGGCAGCGCTCTACAAGGAGGTTCTATACCTCGTGCAGCAAGGCGTGCTGAGCGTAGCGGATGCCGACGTCGCCGTGTGCTATGGACCCGGTATCCGTTGGGGCGTCATGGGCCCGAGTCTTCAGTGGCACGTCGGCGGCGGGCAGGGCGGCATCCAACATTTCATGGAACACCTGATGGATCCGCTCGCGGCCATGATGAATACTCTCGGCACGCCGGAAATAACTCCCGAACTCAAGCAAATCGTCGTCGAGGCCGTGCTGAAGGAGGCTGGAGGACGTAGTGTTGATGAGCTTGCTCACGCGGAGAACTCGGTGCTCATCGCGTTGCTCAAGCAGCGCGCCGCAGCGGGTATATGATCGGCAGCGCCGCCGGGCCGGCGCACCGAATGTGAAGATTACACTCCGGCTCTTGATGGCTTTGATTGTGGGGCGACGGCGGTGGCGCGCAAGCCCTCGATCTCGCTTGCGCCGAACCCGAGTTCCTCGAGAACTTCTTGGTTGTGTTCGCCCAGCGCCGGCGCCCGCTTCGCGGAAACCTTGCTAATGCCGTGTATCTGGATGGGACTACTAATCGTCGAGGTTACGGCACCGCCCGCACCTTCGAGCGGAACGACGATGTCATTCAATTTAAGCTGCGGATCGGAGATCACCTCCTCCGGTCCATGCACGGCGCCAAAAGTGACATGAACGCCGCTAAAGACTTCGTACCAGTGGGTCATGGGCTGCGAGCTGAAGTGTTTATCGAGAATCTCTGCGAGCTGGGGCATGTTCTGCACGAGACTTGCCGGATCGGTGAATCGTGGATCCTTGAGCAAATCGGCGCGCCCGATGGCCTTGGCCACCGCGGCCAATTTGTCAGGGGTGACGATCAGAACGAACCAAGTGCCATCAGAGGCGCGATACACATTCAAGGCCGCATTTGCTGGATGAGCTCGATCGTGCAGCCCAAAGAAACTCGCGCCGCATAATGCCGCCTGAATGGATACGCTCGCCGACCAGACCCCTTCTGCAAGCAGCGAGGTGGTCACATAGGATCCCTTGCCTGTGCGCTCGCGACGGTACAATGCGGTCACAATCGCGGAATACAGGCCGACCGCCGTTGCGTTGTCACCGCTGCCCGCCACCGGCCAGGTCGGAGGCGCGCCCGCATCGCGCGTCATCGAGAGCAAGCCGCTTCGCGCCCAGTAGGCAGTGATGTCGAATCCAGGGAGATCGGCATCGGGACCTTTCTCGCCGAAGCCGGTCAGATCCGCATAGATAAGGCGCGGATTCAGTTGCATTACGTCCAAATATTCGAGGCTCAGGCGCGTGCGCGCGGGATGGGGTGTATTGACGATGAGCACGTCCGCCCACTTCACCAGCCGCTCGAGAACTTGGCGTGCCGTAGGAGATTTAAGATCGAGCGTGATTCCGCGTTTGTTTCGGTTGGCCAGATGCCACTGATAAGGCTCCTTCGCTTGCGGCTGTGGCGGAAACCGGTGCGCCATTCTCCAGGTATCCCCGCTAGGCGGTTCCACCTTTATCACGTCGGCGCCAAAATCCGACAAAATCACGGCCGCGCTCGGGCCCGCGATAAAGCTCGCGAGATCGACCACCTTGAGTCCTGAAAAAATGTTTTCGCTTCCCACGGACGCCTCCTCAAACGTCAAGCGCGGTTGGATGGCTCAGCATCCGCGGAACTGTGGCGCACGCTTTTGCAGGAAGGCCGACGTGCCCTCCAGTTTGTCTTCGGTTGCGGCACAAAGGCCGAAGTAAGCTGCTTCGAGCCGCAGGCCCTGGCTCTGGCTCGTTGCGAGTCCCTTGTTTACTGCCTCAAGGGCGAGCCTTGTAGCAACTGGAGCGTTGGCAGCGATCTTGTGCAAGATTGCCTCGGCGCGCGAGATCAGATCCGCGGCCGGAACAACTTCATTGACCAGCCCGATACGATACGCCTCAGGCGCGGCGATGATGTCGCCCGAGAGAATGAGCTGCAAGGCCCGACCTTTTCCGACCAGCCGCGGCAGGCGTTGCGTTCCGCCACCGCCGGGAATGAGCCCCAGGCTGACCTCGGGTTGGCCAAAACTTGCGCTCTCCACAGCGATCCTGAAGGTGCAAGCCATCGCCGCCTCGCATCCACCACCGAGCGCAAAGCCGTTGACCGCGGCGATCACCGGTTTACCGAGGTTTTCCACGACGTCGAGGACTCCTTGGCCGAGTCGGCTGGCTCGCTCCGCGCCAATCGGTGTCGCGTGGGCAAGCTCGCCAATGTCGGCGCCCGCTATGAACGCCTTGTTGCCGGCACCCGTCAGGATGACCCCGCGGACCGTCGCATCCGCCTGAGCGTCCTCAAAGGCGGTTTTCAGATCTGCCCAGGTTGGTGTGTTCAGGGCATTGAGCACCTTCGGCCGATTGACGGTCACATAGGCGATCGCGCCCTTCTTCTCATACAGGACATTGGCGAGTGTCGGCGTTGCCGCCAGGGACTCGATCGGGGCCGGTGGCAAGTTCACTCTCCTACTAGATGAACGCGCTGATGCCGGTTATGGCTTTTCCGATGATCAGGTTCTGCATCTGATACGTGCCTTCGTACGAGTAGAGTGCTTCGCAATCGGCGAAGAAACGCGCGACCTTGTAGTCGGCGACGATGCCATTGCCGCCGACCACCTCGCGCGCCCAGGAGACCGTTTCCCGGCACTTGGCCGTTGCGAAGGCCTTCGCCAATGCCGCGTGTGCATCCGATAGTTTGCCTTCGATATGCAATTGTGCCTGACGCAGAATCAGGCACTGCGAAGCCGTGATGTTGGCGATCATCTTCGCGAGCAAATCCTGAACCAGCTGGAACGATGCGATCGGCCGGCCGAACTGCAACCGCTCCTGACTGTACTTCAGGGCTGCTTCGTAGGCGCCCATCGCGCATCCTGTCGCCATCCAGGCGACGGCGTAACGGGTCATTTTCAGCACCCTGGCGGTATCTCGAAACGCGTTGCCGCCTTGTAGGCGATTCTCTTCCGAAACCCGCACATCTTTCAGCGTGATGTGCCCGTTCTGCACGATTTTCAGCGCGGTCTTGTTCTCGATCTTCTCGACGCTGAAACCCGGAGCCGTCTTGTTTTCGACGATGAATCCCTTGACCTGATTATCTGCCAAATCTCGGGCCCAGATAATCGCCACATCGCACCATGGGGCGTTGCCGATCCAGCGCTTCTCCCCGTTGAGAATCCAGTTATCGCCCTCGCGTTTCGCCGTCGTGGTCAGGCCGCCGGAGGCGCCGGACCCTACGAGTGGTTCGGTGAGGCCGAAACAACCGATCTTTTCAAAGCGTGCCATCGGCGGCAGCCACTTCTGCTTTTGCTCCTCCGATCCATCGATGTAGATGGATCCCATCGCGAGACCGTTGTGGACGCCTAGAAACGTCGCGAATGAAGGATCGATGCGTGCAGCCTCCATCTGCGCAAAACCGATCAATGCCAGACTTCCGCCGGCGCACCCATATCCACGCATTCCAAGTCCGCCGATCCCCAACTCCTTCACCGCCGGCAAGAGCTCAAAGGGAAAGGAGTCCTGCATCCAGCATTTCGTTACCACGGGCGCGACCTTCGCCTCCATGAACGCTCGTATGCGCTTTACCGTATCGAGTTCATCGGGCGCCAACGTCTCATAGAGTTCATAGAAGTCGGAGTTCGGCGCGGGCACAGGCTTGGACTTCGTTGCAGTGGTGCTCACTTCCGTCTCCCGGGAAGCTCGACATAGGCAATTCCAGACAGGTTCCCCTGGGCGATGAGAATCGTCTTCTGATTCGACCCATCGAGATTGGCGCTATAGACAGAGCCTCCAAGGTCGGTAACGAACATTCGGCCGCCTTTGCGATCAAGTGCGAGACCAATCCCCTCCATTAAGTGCCCGATAAGAATCTCGGGCTCCTTGCGGGTTTGCGAATCTGAATCCATGGGCGCACGGTTCACGGTGTTGCCCCGGGGTGGGTCGCCGCGGTCCGTCCAGTACATCATCCGGGTATTCAAATCGAGCTCCAGGTCGATCGGCTCGGGCAGACTGTCAAACAGCACCTCGATGTCCTTGCGATTCGTTGACGTCTCGCCCGTGGGAATATTGATGCCGGCGCGAAAAATGCGGCCCTCTCCGGCATTGTCGCCGCCTTTTTGGGTCCAGTAGATCTTGCCGCCCGTAGCATCGACCGCAATGCCGACGCACCACTTCTTCGCGTCGTGGCCCGGACGCGTATCACCTTGACTCGTGTCTACCAAGGTCTCGACCGCCGTCCCATCAAAGTTGGCTCGCATGACGCGCATGCCCTCGCGGTCCGACCAGTAGAGTTTGCGCTGCGCCTGGTCGATGGTGAGTTGCTTGGGCGTGAATGTGCCGCCCGGCGGGACGATCGTGCTCATGTGGCGTCCGTCGAGATCGGAGCGGAGTATCGAGCCGTCATTGGCTTTGGGATTGCCCATGTTGGTCCAATACAGAAATCCCGCGGCAACATCTGCAGCCAACCCATCCGGCAGCTTCCTCCCTTCTTCGACGATGACCTGCAAGTCTGACCCATCGGGGTTTGCCGACAACACTCGGCCTGCCGCGAGGTCTAGAAAAAAGAGACGTCGCAATACCGTGCTGGCACGCGTCGGGTTATCAGGTGAATTCAAGACGATGAGCTCATGTCCGCGTGCCCCAATGCGATTCGCCGATAGGCGAACTCCCCCAGAAGGGCTGAGAGGATATGCTCAGGCAATCAATCGCATGTATCACCCGATCGGGGGATTGGACGGCCTCAGAATTCAAACGAAGGGGCACTCGCGCACACCTAAGGGCGCGCAAAACAGAGACTTAGGAGTTTGATGTGACCTATGCTTACAATCCGACCGGTTTGTGGACAAACCGCCACCAAATGACGTCAACGGCAAGACGGATGAATTTGCCCGCGAAGATTTCAAGGCGGTTGCGCAGGTGGCAGGACTTAAGCGCGGCAGGGCGGATAGTATCCTCACCGAAGTGATGAGCACGGTTAAAGAATGGCCACGCTATGCCAACACCGCCGGTGTGCTCGGCTCGCAGCGCGGTCAGATCGCCCGTACACTGAGGCTGAAATTCAACCGCAACGGCGTCCTGACGACCCCACAATAACCTGTACATGCAGCCTCGATGGGAATTCGCCTTGGAGCAATTTGCTTGATGGACTGTCACGCACCGACGATTTCGCGCATCGAGCTCCATGACGCGCCGGGCGCGCAGCAGGAGCCGGCATGAAATTAAGTGACGCTGCGGCTTACCTGCACCGCAATACAGGCGATCTTCGGAGCGGCGCGCCTGGCTTGCGCCACTTCGTCGAATGCCGCAATTGCGGTCTGTTGCAGATTCAACCGCCGGTGGAGAGACGCGATATCGTGTCATGCGGCCGCTGCAAGACCCAACTGGAGCACAGTGCCGGCAAGAGTTTGAAGGCGACATTCGCCTGTTCGGTGGCGATCCTGCTGCTGCTCATTCCGGCTTGGACTGCGCCATTCCTAACTGCCACAGCGCTCGGTGCGACGCGCACCAGCTATCTGCCCATGAGTATTTACGTCGTTTGGCGCGACCGAGCGCCGCTGCTCGCACTCATGGTCGGCTTATTTGTGCTGACGTTTCCATTACTGCGGTTCGGCGCATTGGCCGCAGTGCTCTGGTCGCTGCGGCTCGGGCGACGGCCCAGATGGCTAAGACCGGCTTTCCGGCTCTGTAACGCGCTCCAGGTCTGGGCCATGCTCGATGTGTTTCTCTTGGGCCTGATAGTGGCTTATTTTCGACTCCACTCATCGCTGGTGGTCGAGCTCGGGCCCGGCGCAATCTGCTTCATTCTTGCGGGCCTCCTGTCGTTGGTCGCGCGTGCGACGCTCGACAAGGCGCAGGTCTGGCGCTTGATCGCCCCGGATCGCAGCTCGATTCGTGCGCCGACCATGGTGTGCTTGAGCTGCGAGCTGGTAATTCCGCGAGCGGAGGGACCCAAGATGTGTCCGCGCTGCCACGCGGACGTCGCCGCACGCAAAGCAAATCCTTATTCGCGTTCCATGGCGCTGCTGTTGGCGGCGGGTCTTATGTATCTGCCCGCAAATATCTATCCTATCGCGACAATTCCGATCGACCTTAGGCCGACGGCCTATACCGTGCTCGGCGGCGTGATCGATCTAGTCCGATCGCATCTGCTCGGATTGGCGGCGCTGGTCTTCACGGCCAGCTTCACGATTCCCCTCCTTAAAATGCTCGGATTGGCGTGGTGCGCCTCCTCGGCGATGTGCGGCTCGCGTCGCTGGCTAGTGGCCAAAACCCGCATCTTTCGCGTGGTCGAGGAAATTGGTCGATGGTCCATGGTCGATCCCTTGACGATTGCCTGCTTCGTGCCGGTTCTGCAGTTCAACGCGCTCATCGATGGACATGCGGAGCCCGCGGTCCTGCCGTTCTCCGCGGTCGTCATATTGACGACACTGGCTGTGCAGTTTTTCGATCCGCGTAAGATGTGGGACGTGGCGGAACGAAATCGGTGAGCACCTTGGACGAACAAACCAATGCGGCAAGCGATGCTCCGCAGACGGGCCGCCGCCGTACCATCTGGCCGAATTTGGTTTGGGGCATTCCGCTGGTCGCTCTGTTGATCGTCGGATACCTCGGCGTCAAGGCCTTGTTCAATCGCGGTGAGGTGGTCACGGTCACTTTCAACAGGGCTGCCGGTGCAAAACCGGGCATGACCAAGGTCCTGTATCAAGGCATCGAGGCGGGTCACTTGATCAAGATCGAGCCAAGCGCCGATGGTCGGCGGTTGGACTTTCTCCTACGGCTGGTCCCGGCGGCAAAAAGCGGACTGAATACCAACGCTCGGTTCTGGCTCATCGGGGCCAATCCCAACCTGTCGGATTTGAGTTCGCTGAAAGCCGTGGTCTCGGGAATCGCCATCGGCTATGCGCCCGGCGAGGGGGGTGAGCCTGCGGATCGATTCGAGGGGCTGGAGGAGGCGCCCCTAATTTTGCCGGGCGATAAGGGCACGCGCTATGCACTGCGTGCCCATTCCCTAAGTTCCATCCACGAGGGGAGCCTGGTCCTGTTTCATGGGCAGGCCATCGGCAAAGTCATCGAGGTCCGATTTGATGGCAACAACGGGTTTCGCTTGCAGGCCTTCATCAACCAACCCTACGATTCGCTGATCCGCCCGGGCGTGCGCTTCTGGAAAATCAGTCCGTTGCGCTTATCCTTCGCGGGCGGCGGAATTACCGCGAACTTGGCACCCTTGAATACGCTCCTCGCGGGCGGCATCGATCTCGAGGTGGACACCACCAATCCCCATGTTGCGCAAAGCTCGGCAGGCACCGAGTTTACGCTGTATTCCTCGCATACTGCCGCGCGGCAGGGACTATCGGGCCCGACGGTCCGCTATGAATTTGCCTTTGACGGTGATGCCGGCGTGCTGGATGAGACGTCGGCCGTGACGCTGCTGGGATTTCAGATCGGCGAAGTCGAGTCGACGCGGCTGGCTTACAACGAGCGCACCGGCGCCCCCTATGCGATAGCCACCGCGGTGCTGTATCCGCAGCAAATGCACTTGAAGAGGGATGCGGGCGCAGGTAGCGCTCCCGACGATTGGCGTGCCGCCACCGATGCTGCGCTGACGCGCCTCATTCATCTGGGTTACCGCGCGCGACTTCAGCAATCACCGCCCGTGCTCGGCGACCAATCCATTCAACTGGTGCATATGGCGGGTGCGCCCGCGGCGCAGCTCCTCACCGAGAATAGCAATCCCCGTTTCCCGAGCGCGCCGGGATCGAGCAATCTCGACGACATTGCAGCAAAGGCGGACATCTTCCTCAATAAGCTGGATGCCGTTCCGCTCGAGGATATCGGCACGAACTTGAGGAAAATCACCGGCAATCTGGACACGCTCATGTCATCGCCGGAACTCAAAGACAGCCTGACGCACCTGCACTCGACCCTGACTTCAATCGATAAGCTGCTCGGTGACGTGCAGCCGCAAATCGGCCCGCTGATTGGCAAACTCCGCGATGCGGCTGCGGAGCTATCGGGCACGGCGAGCGCCTTGCGGCAGATCGTTGAAAGCGGCGGCCCCAATGCGGATGCAAGCCTGCCCGATGCGATTCGGCAGATCACTGAAGCGGCACGATCCATAAAAACGCTCACCGATTTTCTCGATCGCCACCCAGAGGCATTGATTCGCGGCAAGAGACCAGATAAATGAACAAAGCCTCAACAGTTGGGTGGGCGATTGCAGCGGCCGCCGCGGCAATGCTTTGCGCGTGTCACAGTACCCCGACCAGGATGTATAGCCTCGATGCGACCGCGCCGACGACGCGCATAGCGACTTACTCCGCGCCCGCGCTTCGAATCGATACCCTGAACGTGCCCGCAAGTTGGGATCGCATCGAAATCCTTAGCCCGTCGGCGCCCGGAAGGCTCGAGATCAATGACTTCGATCATTGGCCCGCTCCCCTGGCGCAAATTGCCCGGCAGACCTTGTCGGACGATTTGGATCAACGGCTACCCTCGGGCAGCGTCGTTTATCCGCGACTGCCGAAACCTGACGGGGCGCTGGGTATCGACGTCGATATCTTGGAATTCACCGTCGCCGCCTCGCAAGCGTCGATGCGAGCGAGTTGGCTCATCGTTCCCGCGGCGGGATCGCAGAGCGCGAAGCGCAGCGTTGCCGCATTGCAAGCGCCGATGACTTCGACGGACGCCGCAGCCGTTGCTCACGCGTGGAGCGAATTGATCGGCCAGTTGGCAGATGGTATCGCCGCGGACGCAGCCCTCTTTAAGATGCCCTAACTCATTGCAGGAGATCAGCCATGAACAAATTCATTCAACCCGTATTCGCGGCTCTGGTCCTCGCCGGTGTCTGCGTTGGTGCCGCCCGTGCCGATAGTTATGAGGACACCATTCACACCTTCAAGCAGGCCGGTAAAAGCGGGACATTTTTTGCCAAGGCGTATGGATATGCCGTTTTTCCGACCGTCGGCGGCGCCGGCTTCGTCGTGGGCGCGGCTCATGGAAAGGGTCGCGTTTATGCGCGTGGCGTGCTTACCGGAGATACCACGATGAATCTCATCAGCGCGGGTCTTCAAGCCGGCGCCAAAGCCTACAGCGAGATCATTTTCTTCGAAGACAAGCGAGCGCTCGATGAGTTCGAGAGTGGCCATTTCCAATTCGGAGCGGACGCCAGCGCGGTCGCCATTACGGCTGGGGCCGAAGCGGGTGCGGGAACCACCGGAGTCAGCTCCGGAGCCAGCGCTGAGTCATCGAACGCCAATACCAGCGGCAATTATTTCAATGGCATGGCGGTGTTCACGATTGCCAAAGGCGGTCTGATGTACGCCGCGACCATTTCGGGCCAACAATTTACCTATACGCCGCGGGGTGGAAACTGATCCGAATTCAGCGGTTCAATATCATGGAACTTGGTGTAATCCACGTGTATGGTGCCGTCGGGCCCATCTTCGAGGATGTCGTGGAAGGTCGCGTGCCATCGAATATCGGCGCTCGAATATTCGCTCCGAGCCATCAACGTCTGGCCAGTGTTCTCATCGGTACCACTTAAGCTCAATATAAACGCTGTTTTGGAGTTCGATAGCGATTCCGCGGTCTCGGAACGCAAGGGGCTTGCATCATCGATGACGTGCATGATGGTCCAGCCAAGGGCGAACATGGGATGTTGGGAACGTAGCAGGGGCAAGTCGATGATGCGACGAATCCGATAGCCCTCTTCGGTTATCTCATCGCGCAGCATGCGCAAGCGCGCAGAGGCCTCCTGGACCACGTTCTGACGCTCATTCGCCGCGCGAAATATCAATGTGGGCTTACCCGCGACGGGACGCACGACCCCATTTTTGGTAAATAGGAAGCGTGCCTGAGGACGGGAAAATCGGGCGAACATGAGGCCCGTTATCAATGCCAAAGACATCAGGCCTACGAAAATCTCAATCATCGCCACCGAGTGACCATAGAAGGTTTCGGGATGCATCTCCCCATAACCCACGGTTGCAAGCGTTTCTACGCTGAAGAAGAAATCGCCCGCGAAACCCGCGGGATTCAAGTTCGCAATGCATCCCGGGACCAGGTAATAGAGGAGGCCGAATAGAAGATCAAAGACGATAAAAAACGCGGCCAATGTGCCGAACAGACGCGGCCAACTCACGGTCATGAAGTGGTGAAACAAGTCGTGGAATATCGGCCTGACGATTCCGTGAGTGATGACCTCACGCGCGGTCACCCGATCGATCCGGCGTACCACGGAGCTGGCAGAGTGATGTCGGCGAGACTTGGGTGGGCTCATGAGACGCAGTGTAACTGATCTCAATTTCAGCCAAACGAAGGCAAACTGATGCAAGCCGTTCCGGCGGTCGATCGCCAAGATGGCGGCGGCAAGCACCACCCCTTTAGTCCTAGGCATTAGCGAGTAACAAACCATGTACAAGTTATTTCTGAGTCTCTTCGCTGGCATCGTATCCGGCCTTGCGGGGGCGGCAGTTTCCACGCCGCCGGCCGTTGCGGAGGGCGCTATCCCCTCAGCCTATGTATGGTTCAGCGGCGGCTCGGTTGCCATCGGTATCGGATATACCTGGGGCCACGGCACCCTTTACAACAGCAAGGACCAAAAACAGTACAAATTCAAACTTTCCGGCGTCTCGGTCGCGGATGTGGGCGGAGCCGGAATTACCGCGGAAGGCGAGGTCTACAATCTGACCACGCCCGAGGACCTCAACGGCAATTATTCGGCCGTCACGGCCGGCCTGACGATCGTCGAGGGAGGCTCGGTCGCGTACCTCAAGAACGACAAGGGCGTCGTCATCAAGCTGCACTCACAAACCGGGGGACTTCGATTCAACCTGTCCGCGAATGGTGTCAAGATCACGCTCGCCGATAACCCCAAGTAGCGGCGAGTGTTGGCACATAGCGCCCGTGCCCAGGCGGCTCGCTCTACTGCGCTCACGTGAACGGATCTGAAAAGCGTCCGATCGCAACGGCTCACGGCAATCTGTCGGACATTGCGTAGAGAATCTTTGGCGAAAGGGCATGGAGTGCCGAGCCCGCGCAGTACCTACGGATGGGTGCAAGCACGCGGGCGAGAATTTCCTCGGTGCGCTCCCCCATCCGAGGGATGTCGTCGCAGACCCTTGGGTTGCAGCATTCGCAGCGGACTCCATAAATGCTGAATCGGCGGGTGCGATCGAATGGGCAACTCTTCGCTGCTGGACAGACGTCGGTTTCTACTTCTCGGGGTCGTGCCGGCCACGTTCGGAACGCTGGGTATTGCAGCGTGCTCGGACAACAAGCCAACGTCCGCCTCATCAAGCTACGCACCGACGTACTTCAACAGCGCCGAATGGGCGTTCATCAAGGCGGCCGTTGGACGCCTGATTCCGTCGGAAGGGGCGGGACCGGGTGGAGTGGATGCCGGCGTGCCGGAATTCATCGACCGCCAGATGGAGCTGCCATACGGTCACGGCGCTTATTTTTATTTGAAAGGTCCGTTTCTGGACAATTCTCCGCCGACACTGGGTTATCAGCTGCGCCATCCACCGCGTGAAATTTACAGACTTGGTATCGCCGCCGCCAACTCCGCGGCACAGAAATCGCAAGGCAAGGACTTCGCTCAGCTTGTCGCTTCCGACCAGGATCGCTGGCTCGCCGCAATGGAGAAGGGCGAAGTTGCTTTCCAGGCGGTGCCTGCGACAGTCTTCTTCGCTCAGCTTCTTACCAATACCAAAGAAGGTTATTTCTCGGATCCTCTCTACGGCGGCAATCGGGGAATGGTCGCGTGGAAATGGATCGGCTTCCCAGGTGCCCGGGCGGATTTTACCGACTGGATCGATCAGGCGGGCCGCCCTTATCCCTACGGAGCGGTCTCGATCAGCGGCGCCACCGATGGCTGAACGCAAAAAAAATGTTGATGCAGTCATCATCGGCTATGGATGGACGGGCGCCATTCTGGCGAAGACACTCACCGATGCCGGCTTGTCCGTCGTCGCGCTCGAGCGCGGTCCAGCCCGCGATACCTCGCCCGATTTCGAGTTCCCGAGGATCGCTGACGAACTCAAGTACGGCGTCAGAGGAGATCTTTGGCAACCTTTGGCGAACGAGACAGTCACGATCCGCCACAGCCCCAGCGAAGTCGCCGTCCCTTATCGGAAATACGGTTCCTTTGTCCTCGGCAACGGCGTGGGCGGCGCCGGCGTGCATTGGAATGGGCAACTCTGGCGCGCATCGCCTGAAGACCTGAATCTTCGCAGCCGCATCGAAAGCCGCTACGGAAAGAAATTCATTCCGCCGGACATGACCATCCAGGATTATCCGGTCTCGTTCGCCGAATTGGAGCCGCACTTCGATCATTTTGAAAAGGTCTGCGCCGTTTCCGGTGTGGCCGGCAATCTACACGGCGAGATTAAGCCTGGCGGCAATCCCTTCGAGGGACCTCGCAGCGACGAGTACCCGACGCCGCCGTTGCCGGCCATTTATGCCGGTCAGCTTTTCGAGAAGGCAGCTGCGGAGCTGGGATACAAATCCTTTCCCGTTCCGGCGGCGAACAGCTCCATTGCCTACACGAATCCGTACGGCGTGCGGCTCGGGCCGTGCAACCTCTGCGGTTTCTGCGATCGATTTGGCTGTTTCCTCTACTCCAAGGCATCGCCCCAGACAACGATTTTGCCGATTCTGAATGGCCGCTCCAATCTGGAAGTACGCACGAATTCCTACGTCACCAAAATCTTGGTCGATAGCACGGGCAAGATCGCGACGGGAGTTCTTTACATCGATGAAAGCGGGCGTGAAGTCGAACAGCCTGCATCACTCGTCATTCTTTCCGCATTCCAGATGCATAACGTGCGTCTGCTGCTGCTCTCGAAGATTGGCACGCCGTACGATCCAATCTCCGGGAAAGGTGTCGTCGGCAAGAACTACGCGTACCAAATGTGTGCCGAGACTGCTGCCTACTTCAGCGAGGATGTGGAAATCAATCCATTCATCGGCGCGGGGGCGGCGGGTCAGCGAGTGATCGATGAGTTCAATTCGGATCACTTCGATCATTCACAAGTGGGATTCATCGGCGGATCGCTCATCTATGCCGGCGCGACCGGCGGACGACCCATCGATCAAATGATGGTGCCGCCGGGGACAGCCGCTTGGGGCGAGGGGTGGAAAGCCGCGATACGCAAGCATTATCGGCACTCGGCGCCGCTAGGAACGCAGGGTAGCGTGATGTCGTATCGTGATCGCTATCTGTCACTCGATCCCACTTACACAGACTCTCATGGGCTACCGCTGTTGCGTATGACCTTCGACTGGCACGCCAACGAATACAAGATGGCTGCCTACAGCGCCGCCAAGATGGAGGAAATAGTGCGGACCATGAAGCCGGAGAAGCAGGCGACCATACTCATGCGCCCGGGCAATGCTTACGACGTGCGCATCTATCAGAGCACCCACACGACCGGCGGCGCGATCATGGGATCCAATCCATCCAACAGCGTGATCAACCGCTATTCGCAGAGCTGGGATGTCTCGAATCTTTTCGTATACGGCGCCTCGGCATTCCCGCAGAACATCGGCTACAACCCCACCGGGCTTTTGGCGGGACTCGCCTATTTTTCCGCCGCCAAGCTGCGCGATACCTACCTCAAATCACCAGGACCGCTGGTACAGATATGAAGCGGAGAATCGGCCTGACGATACTGGCGGTTGGCATAGCCGGGCTTTTGGCCGTGATGGGTATCGCACACGTGTCGGATGGCGGGGTAGGCGAGCGCAATCTCGTTGCACCCGCCGCGACTCCGGCCATTATTGCCCGAGGGGCCTATCTTGCCAGGCTCGGCGATTGTGCCGCATGCCACAGCATTCCCGGCCAGTTGGCCTATTCGGGCGGCTTGCGCATGGCGATTCCAATCGGTGCCATCTATACCAGCAACATCACACCGGATGCGAACAACGGCATCGGGCGCATGTCTCTGAGTGATTTCGACCGCGCGCTTCGCTTCGGCGTCGCCGAGGGTCACAGTTTGTATCCGGCGATGCCGTTCACCTCCTACTACAACACGCGTCCGGACGATGTCGCCGCGCTGTTTACTTACTTCAAGTACGGGGTTTCACCGGCAGCGGTTCCGAATCGGTCAAACGACATCGTGTTTCCCTTGTCGATGCGCTGGCCGCTGACGTTCTGGCGGTGGTTGTTCGCGCCCAGCCCCAAGCCGTTCCTGATGCCGTCTGGAGTGGACGCGCAGCTATCGCAAGGAGCCTATTTTGTCGAGGGGCTGGGGCACTGCGGCGAATGCCACACTCCGCGTGCCCTCACCATGCAGGTGAAAGCGACGACGCCCGCCGGGGGAGCGGTGTATCTCTCCGGAGCTGTGATCGAAAATTACTTCGCGCCGAGTCTGCGCAGCGGCGGCCCTGGAACGCTCGGTGCTTGGAGTGATGAAGAGCTGGCGCAATTCCTTGAGACGGGCGCGAACGCTCAAGGCATCGCCTTCGGCTCGATGAGCGACGTCATCATCCACAGCACCCAATACTTGACGCCTGAGGATGCGCTCGCGACCGCGAAATACCTCAAGTCTTTGAGCGATCCGCAGCAGCCTGCAACACGCTTCACCTATGATGCCACCGAACACCTGGCGCTCAAGCGCGGCGATGCGGGCAAGCCAGGAGCGAGGGTCTATCTCGACAATTGCGCGGCGTGCCATCGTCCGGACGGCGTTGGATACGATGAGGTATTCCCGCGCCTCGCCGGCAACCCGGTTGTCGAGGCGGAGAATCCGCAATCGCTCGTGACGATTGTCCTCGATGGCTCGCAGACGCCGCGCACAGTTCACACTCCGGCACAATTCACGATGCCGAGCTTTGCCTGGCGACTCTCTGACAAGGACGTAGCGGATGTCGTGGGGTTTGTGCGCACGAGTTGGGGCAACAACGCTTCACTGGCCTCGTCCGCCGACGTGGCCAAGATTCGCGAATCGCTGAAAAAGTGATTCACCCAGGGCCGACGCATGTTTGGCGAGGTCTACCTTGAGCTTCAGATGAGATAGCGCGGTCATAGAATGCCGAGTGCCCGCGCCCGAGTCATTGCACCGGTACGATTCTTGACGTTAAGCTTGCCGTACACATTGTGAAGGTGCCACTTGAGCGTGCCTTCAGACACGAAGATCGCTTCGGCGATCTCTTTGTTGCTCAGGCCCGTATCGAGACGTTTCAAGATCGACAGCTCTCGTTTCGTCAATTCCTCGCCCTTGCCGATCGGACCATCACGAACGTCAGGCGGGTACATGGCGCGCTGCAGGCGGCGCGCCAGGGGCGCGGCTTCGGAGCCACGCAGTTGTTCCATGTCGAGCCGCTCGATCAGCGCGGCCAGTTCTCGGCCTTCATCGAGGAACACGCGGGTATAATTTCTCGGCGCGGCGATGGTGAGTGCGCGACGCACGTCCGCCAGAGCACTCGCCCAGTCGCCGTCCTCCTTTTCGGCCAGGGCGCGCACGATTAGCAATTCCACCGAGCGGTGAGCGAGTTCGCGCCGCTGGCTATTTTCGATCGCGGCATCCAGCGCCTCGATGGCCAATCTCGGCGATTGCTTGAGCAAGTAACGCGAGGCCGCGCGCAATGCCTTGTCGTAACCCGGCGACGAAGCGTCCTTGCGGGTCGGCAATTCCTGAAAGTCGAAGCGCGTTGCCACGAGCCTCGCCTCGTCGTATTGGCCCAAGCGCGCAAGACTACGGCACTCTTCGGCTGCCAATGACAGGGTCACGCGCCGCCAGCCGCGCTGGTCGCCGAGTTCCTGTCCTTCTCTCAGCATCGCCAATGCGCCGCTCACATCGTGCCG
>Ga0302320_10002926_pt1 | contig 39901 bp, 32 predicted proteins | sample Bog_T0_3_FD_202130 | JGI IMG/M metagenome (GOLD analysis project Ga0302320, IMG submission 202130) | Peat permafrost microbial communities from Stordalen Mire near Abisko, Sweden - Bog_T0_3 | ecosystem: Environmental > Terrestrial > Soil > Wetlands > Peat | place: Sweden: Abisko, Stordalen Mire... | reverse complement strand
GCTCCATGAAGAAGCACCAGTGAAATGGACGGCCTACTTGCCGCCAGCATGGACGCCTACAGAATATCGCCTCCATGTTCCTTCCCAACCCCACCGGCCAAAGCCGGTTAACTGCTCAGAATCGAGAACTGGGGCACTCAGCTTTATCATTCTGGAATGCGCAAAAAGCTGCCCGTGACACTGGCGATCGACACCACGCTGCTGAAGCCGGGTTTGCGGCTCGCCGTTGGGCTCTCTGGCGGGGCCGACTCCGTGGCCCTGGTCCGCGCGCTTGCGGAGCGGAGCAAGGAGTTGGGCCTGGTGCTGCATGCGGCCCATCTGCACCACGGCCTGCGCGGCGAAGAGGCCGACGGCGACCTGGCGCTTGCGCGGGCGCTGGCGGCCGAGCTAGGTCTTCCGTTCCATGAGGGGCATGTGGATACGGCGGCCGAAGCCGTGGCCAATCCAGGGTCGGGCAAGGTTGGCGAGAGCATTGAGGAGGCTGCGCGGCGGCTGCGCTACGGCTGGTTTCGGCAACTGATGGCCTCGGGCGAGGTGGAGGCAGTGGCAACCGCGCACACCCGCGACGACCAGGCCGAGACCGTTCTGGCGAAGTTTCTGCGCGGAGCCTGGACCGAGGGGCTGAGCGGCATTCACCCGATGATCGAGTTTCCCGAGGGCCGGATTCTGCGGCCGCTGCTGGGAACGACCAGGGCTGAGATCGAGGTCTATCTTGGCGCGCTGGGTCAGGGATGGCGCGAGGACTCCTCCAACCGTCACCTCACCTTCACGCGCAACCGCATTCGTCACGAACTGCTGCCGCTGCTGGAAGGCTGGAATCCACGGCTGCGCGAGCATCTGACGCAAATGGCCGCGCTCGCCCGCGACGAGGAGGCCTGGTGGGCCGCCGAAGTGGCCCGCATCGCGCCTCAGTTGCTGCTGCCCGGCCGCCCGGTGCGAGGTGGGGGGCGAGCTGCCGGCGATGGCCTGGCGATCGATGTGACCCGGCTTGCCCCACTGCCCCTTGCTTTTCAGCGCCGGCTTTTGCGATACGCGGCAGAGCAACTTGGCGCGGCGGTGGATTTTCCTTCGACTGAGGCGCTGCGGGCAATGGCCCTGGCCGGCCGCGCCGGACAAAGGCTTGAGTTGGCCGAGGGGCTCAGGGCCGAGCGAACGCCGAGGGAGTTGCGGCTGGCGGTCTTGCAGGGCGAAAGAGCGATGGAGCAAGTTGTCCCTGAATTCGTGTTGGCGATTCCCGGTGAGGTAACGGCTGCGGCTTTTGGGCTCAAGTTGCGGATCGAGGTCTCTGCGCCCGCCATGGCAATTGAGGCTCGGATGGCCAAGCTGCGCAACTGGAGGCCCGGCGACCAGGTGCGGCTACGCCACTCCTCAGCGCCGCGCAAGGTGAAAGAGGTATTGGAGCGCCTGAAGGTTACCGGGTCGGGTCGAGGAGCCTGGCCGGTGCTCGAACTCGATGGCCGCATCGTCTGGATGCGGGGAGTGGAACTGGAACCGACGCCGCGTATTTGCGTTACCGCAACCGATATCTGAGAGCCAGGGTTATTCTCAGATGGAAGCCTTGTGAATCACTGAGGACCTGGGTACCGTGGACAGGCCCCTGGATTGCTCCAAGTTCCTCAACCTGGAGAGTACAATTTAAGCTACTGCTCTCATAGGCGGCGAGGCATTTGTGTCTGCCGCGGAGATTTAGTACTTTCTGTGACTTTGCGGAGGGTACCGGCGTCTAAAAGGAGAAGTAGGCGGTGCTGGGGAGCTGCTCGGCGGCTTCTCCAACACTGGAAGAGAGGGATTCCAAGTGAATTCGACTTTCAAGACGGTTTTGTTCTGGGTCTGCATTCTTGCCTGCCTGTTGGTTCTCATCGAGTGGGTGCAGAAGGGCGCGACGGGCAAGGACGTGGAGATTAAATACTCCGACTTGTTCGACAAGGTGCAGCAGGGACAGGTTCTGGATGCGGAGATCCAGGACAGGGAGCTGCACGGCCACTTGAAGGCCACGCCCAAGGAGCAGTTCCACACCACGGTTCCGGCCGACTATGGGGAGCTGGACAAGGCGATGCGCGCGGCGCACGTCAATTTCTCGCTCAAGGAACAACAGAACAATATTCTGCTGCCGCTGCTGTTCAATGTGGGCCCGATCATTCTGATTGGCTTCCTCTTCTTCTTCTTCATGCGCCAGATGCAGTCGGGTGGCAACAAGGCGATGTCGTTCGGCAAGAGCCGGGCGCGCCTGCTCTCGATGCAGCAGAAAAAGATCACATTCAAGGATGTGGCCGGCGTGGATGAGGCCAAGGAAGAACTGAAGGAGATCATCGAGTACCTGCGCGAGCCTGCGAAGTTTCAAAAGCTCGGCGGCCGGATACCGAAGGGCGTTCTGCTGGTGGGCCCTCCGGGAACGGGCAAGACGCTGTTGGCTAGAGCCGTTGCCGGCGAGGCCAATGTTCCGTTCTTCTCGATTTCTGGCTCGGATTTTGTGGAGATGTTCGTGGGCGTGGGCGCGAGCCGCGTTCGCGACCTTTTCGAGCAAGGCAAGAAGAATGCGCCTTGCATCATCTTTATCGACGAGATTGACGCGGTGGGACGACATCGTGGGGCCGGACTGGGCGGCGGACACGATGAGCGCGAGCAGACACTGAATCAGTTGCTCGTCGAGATGGACGGCTTTGAATCCAATGACGGCGTGATTCTGGTAGCCGCCACGAACCGCCCTGATGTGCTCGATCCGGCGCTGCTGCGCCCCGGCCGCTTCGATCGCCGCGTCGTGGTGGGCCTGCCCGATGTGCGCGGACGCGAAGAGATCCTGCGCGTGCACGTGAAGAAGGTTCCAGTCTCGGACGATACCAACCTCAATGTGCTGGCCCGCGGGACACCGGGCTTCAGCGGAGCCGACCTGGCCAATATGGTCAACGAGGCCGCACTGAGCGCCGCGCGCATGAATCGCAAGCAAGTGACGATGTACGACTTCGAGGTAGCCAAGGACAAGGTGCTGATGGGCGCCGAACGCAAATCCATGCTGCTGACCGAGGAGGAGAAGCGGGTGACCGCGTATCACGAGGCGGGGCACGCGCTGGTCTCGTTCAAGCGCGAGCACTCCGATCCGATTCACAAGGTCACCATCATTCCTCGCGGGATGGCGCTGGGCGTGACGATCTTCCTGCCCGGCGACCGGCACAACTATACCAAGGAATATCTCGAGGCCAATCTGGCCATCGCTTACGGCGGGCGGGTAGCTGAGGAGATCTTTCTCAACCAGATGTCGACCGGCGCGGGCAGCGATATCGAAAGCGCCACGGATACGGCGCGGCGCATGGTCTGCGAATATGGCATGAGCCGGCTGGGGCCGCTCACCTTCGGCAAGAAGGAGGAGCAGATCTTCCTGGGCCGCGAGATTGCGCAACACAGGGACTTCAGCGAGGAGACGGCGCGGCAGATTGACCTTGAAGTGCGCCGCCTGATCGACGAGGCCTACCAGTCGGCGCATTCCATCGTGGAGACGAATGCCGATGCGATGCATCGCATCGCAGCAGCCCTTCTGGAGCGCGAGACGATCGATGCCGAAGAGGTGCAGATGCTGATCGATGGCAAGACCTTGCCGCCGATTCGCTCGAATCTGGCTACGCCCAGCGATACCGGCAGCGGCGACGTGCAGCAGGTGCTGAAGCCGGACACGCGCGGGCCGGGTTATCCGGAGGGCTCACCCTCGCCGGCATAACCACCTGCGCCACCTGCGGTGGGGCAGTCGCGGCTTCGCCGCCATGGGATCGCAAGCAATCTCGATAAGAAGAAGGGTCATTCGCTCAGGCGGATGGCCCTTTTGAATATGGACCGGGCAGGAAGGATTCGACCTCGCTTCTGCACGACAAGGTTGGGAGGGGAATTGAACATCGACAGCCTATCCCATGAACGCTGCCTGGGCCTGATCGGCGGCCTTGGAGTGGGAGCAACAATTCACTATTACACGGAACTGGTGAAGGAGCACGCCGCGCGCGGGTGTGTTCCCGATATTCTGATCGTTCACGCGGACGTCAATCGCGTTCTGAGAGACGCCGCGGCGCGAGATACCCGCCGGCTGGCTGCGTATCTTGCGGAACTTCTTGAGCGGCTGTCGAATGGTGGCGCCCGAATCGCGGCAATTCCTGCGGTAACGCCTCACATCTGTGCGATCGAACTTCGTGAACTCTCCCCCATTCTGATCGTAAGCCTTACCGGTGCTATCCTCCGAGAGATTCAGATCAGGCAACTGAAGCGTGTCGCGTTGTTTGGCACCCGGTTCACCATGGAAAGCAGAATGTTTGGTCAATTGCCGGGAGTCGAGGTTGTGATGCCCCGCGCAGATGAGGTCGACTTCATCCACGAGACCTATGTGCAAATCGTGAATGCGGGCCGTGCCACCGAGGAGCAATATCAAGGGCTTCGCAGGATAGCACACACGCTCTGTGAGCGCGAAAGAGCGGAAGCCGTCATTCTGGGCGGGACTGAACTTTCGCTGGTCTTCAACGAAGCGAATACCGATTTCCCACACATCGACGGTGCTCGCGTTCACTTGGCGGCGATCATGCGAGTACTCAATGCGGAGCGCGACTGAAACACTGCGCAGTGTTGGATATGGATTTTCCGCTCAGATGAAGCGGCCCTTTCTCGTGACCAGACGGAACTTTTGACTTCTCTCCGGCGTACATGCTTCGTAGATGTTGCCGGAAAGGACTCACATGCGCATTGCGAGTTGCCAATCCTTTGTATTCCCCGCGATCGTTCTGTTTGCGGCCGCTTTATCCCTTAGCGGCACGCCATCGAATGCACAGAACAAGGACTTCAACCTGGAACTCCATGCCAACGCTCACGGCAGCGCGGCCGACGTTGGCTTGCCTTCTTATCCAGGCGCAACTCTCGACAAGGACACAGACAACAGCTCCGCGGCCGACCTCGGCTTTGCCTTCGGCGACACCCGTTTCAGATTGATCGTTGCCAAATACAGAACCAAAGACTCACCAGAGAAAGTCTTCGACTTCTATCGCAAGCCTCTCTCGCGCTACGGCGATGTGCTGGAGTGCAACCAGGGCAAGCCTGTGGGCGCGCCAACAGTCACACGGAGCGGACTGGCTTGCTCGGAGCAGAAGGATGGCGGTGTGACCCTCACAGATCGTTCGGTTGACTCCAACCATCACGAACTCCGCGTTGGTTCTCTTCACCAATTTCGCATGGTATCTTTCGACGAGCCCGATCACGGCTTCACCAGGTTTGCACTGGTCTACGTCGAAACGCCAAAAGATAGCGACAAGGCTGAAAAATAGGAATAGCGCGCGAAACGGCGCAAATGCGGGCCACTCCATACGAGTGGCCCTTTTTGCGTCCGCACGAGATTCAGTCGAGTAGATTGAACCATGAGAGCATTTCCTTCGACATAAGTAGTGAACGCACATGAAGAACGAAGATCGAATCCAGTACGAGTGGCTTGCGCTGCGTTGCCAGTCCGGCGAGGCGGGCGCATTCGAGGACCTGATCGAGGTGATGGAGCGGCCATTGCTCTACTACGCGGCCAGCCTGACTGGCGATTCGGACAGTGCGCTCGACGTGCTGCAGGAGGTGTGGATCAGGGTCTCTCGCGGCATCCGAAAACTGAAAGACCCCGGTTCCCTCCGGTCGTGGCTCTACTCGATCACGCATGGAATCGCCGTGGATCGGATTCGCAAAAACTACTCGCGGGAGCAGGCGGAGAAGGTTCAATTCGAGGAGTTTCAGGAAGCCGAGGAGCCGTCGTTTGCAGCAGAAGATGCCGCCGCGATTCATCAGGCGCTGAGTGAGATCGGTCTCAAGCATCGCGAGGTTCTGGTGCTGCATTTTCTTGAGGACTTGTCGATGGCGGAGATCGCAGAGGTGGTGGGATGCTCGGAAGGAACCGTGAAATCCCGCATTCATTACGCAAAACGAGCGATGAAGGAAATCTTGAGTGGAGGTGGTCATGGAACAGGGAAATAGCAGCGTGCGCGACCGATTGCTGGCGCGTTTGCCCCAGCCGGAGAATCTTGCGGCTTACCGGGAAGAAACGGAAGTTCTGTTGGCGAAACACGAGAGGTGCATCTTCTGGGGTGAGAAGTTTCCGGGCTTAGCGGTCACGTGGCTTGCGCTTGCCGTGTGGTTGGCGGTCAATTCCAGTTGGGGCCCAAAGGTGGACACAAACGGAAAGATTCTCCTTGAATCTCTGGCGGGACTCTTGCTTTTCACGGGGGGGCTTGGTCTAGTTGGTTATCGTATCAGCCGGAGCAAGGTGGACCTGTTAAAGGAGGTCAAGCAGCTCCAGCTACAGGTGCTCGAGGTTCAGGCTTCACTTCGCAAGGGCGGCGACAATTCCTGATGATCGTTCCTGGATCGCTTTTGGATTGATTCTCCCTTCCGGTAACAGGGCAATCACATGAAGGATACCTTGATCGCAAATTCGCCGTTGGCGTCGCCCCTATGGGGCTGAAAGGCTAATTCTGGCCTCTTTCCCCACGCTGAAGCGCGGGGCAAATAACCGTTGCGCCTCCGGCGCGATAGAAATCGGAATCAGGCTAGTCAACAAAATAGATTGGTGCAATTGCCCTGGTTCCGGCGACGAGTTGGTTGTGCGGAGAAGGAAAGCATAGTACGATGTGCGAGTCGGGAGTCCGGTTGCAAGTCTCGACGCGCACCTTCAGTTTCAGGAGCGGCATTCCCCAACCATGTCTAAAAAGCAAATCTCCATCACCTATACGGCCCTGATCTGGCTCGGAATGGGTTTGTGCGTCGCCGGCGCTGTCGCCGCCATTCTGGGCGCGGGAGGATCAACCTCCTTCGAGTTGGAGTTTGGAGACTTCAAAGCAAAAACCGCGCAAGTGGGACTGAGCATCATGGTCATCGGCGCCGCTCTGGCAGGCCTTATCGCTGTGAAGCTGCCCGCTGGCGTGAAGGTCATGGCGGTCGATGAGGCTCCGTATACCATGACCGAGAAGCTGGCGCGGAAGCTGCCTGCCGCCATGCTGGTGGTGGCAATTCTGGGCTTCGTCTCCCTCACGGTCTATAGCCTGTTCCCCCGGTGACACTGAATGAGCGAGCAAACAGTAGAAATCTTCGGCGCGCAGCCTGGAAAGAAGGGCGCGCTTCTCAACCGCTTCCATGACCCGAAGACGGGCCAGTACTTCGCCCTTTCCTATCCCGAGGGAGATCCTTTCTTCGCCGGCGTGGCCAAGGTGCGTGCAATGGGGTTTACCGGCAAGGGGACCACGTGCGCCATGCTGGATACCGGCATGATGCTGCAGCACCCGATGATCAAGCGCAATCTTCAAGAGTCAATCGACCTGACAGGCGAGGGCGCGGAGGATCTGAACGGTCATGGCACGTCGACGACCATGAAGCTGCTGCTGACAGCGCCGGATACCACGCTCGTGAATATCAAAGTCGTGGGGGCCGACGGGCGGGGCGAAGAGAAGAACCTCGTGCGGGGCATCGAAGTCGCCGTGGAAAAGGGCGTGACGGCCATCAACATGAGCCTCGGCGTCTACCACAAGAAGTGGGGAATTTGGGATTGCAACGGGGACTGCCCGGTTTGTCTGGCCGCGAAGAAGGCTGCCATCGCTGGTGTAATGATCACAGCGGCCGCGGGCAATGAGCCGGGAAAGACCTCATGCCCTGCCAAGCTGGGCATGACCACGGACTACGTGATCAGCGTGGCCGCCTTCGATTTTGAGAAACGGATCGTGCCAGCGTACTCCGGAAGAGGGAATCTCGTCGCGCCTTCAGACGGCCAATTCCCGCTGAACGAGGTTGACGCAAATGGGCAAATCATTGCAATGACGGGCAAAGAATGAGCAGATTCTATCTCTAAAAGATCTTGTAGCCGATGCCGGCGCTGGCTCCATAGGGCGAAATTGTGGAATTGCCCCATGCCGGCCAGTATTGGTATTCGCCGTCGAAAGCGCGGATGCTGATCCGCTTGGTCAGCTTCACGTCTATGCCACCGCCAAAGGCGAGGTCGGTGAAGGTGCTGTGGAGGCCGGAACCCAGGTCCATACGCGAGAAACCGCCGAGCGCCTTGCCATAAAGGGTCGCCTTCCAGAAGCGGTAGACGGGAACCCTGGGGCCGATCAGATAGTTGTCCTCGTGAATATCCAGATACCGGTTGAAGCGCAGCCAGCGGCCTTCGGCCTCCAACTGTACCCAGCGCCTGAATTTCACATCTACGTAGGCGCCCACGCCGACCAGCGGATAACTGCCCGCTTGCGCGACGGGGTAATAGAGGCCGTTCGACGCGAGGGACCAGCCGTACTCATAATCCGGCTGAAAGATGGAGGCCAATCCGCCGGCGGTGATCGAGAGCTCGTGGGCGCTGGCTGAGGGAACGACCTGCGCACGAGCGCCAATTGTCGCGCCGGCAAGCAGGATGCACGAGAGAACCAACAGAGATCGCTTCATAAGCACAATGTCGTCCAAACCGGGGGAAACTTCACTACCGAAGAGACTCAAAAACAACTCAGTTTGGAATCTCCGGAACGGAGGCGCACGCGGCGAAAAAGGACCGGGATTCCCGGTCCATGCTACTGTTGCGGGGGATTCGGAGGGGGCTGGGACCCATCACCGGCAGCGGGTGGCGCCGCAGCCGGAGCGCCAGAGGCAGCGGCAGGCTGCTGGGCCGCTTCACCCGCCGGAGAAGTGGCTGGATTGGCTGGCGGAACGGAAGCGGGGGAAACGGGCTGGGCTGTGGGCTCAGAGGTTTGCGGAGTCGCTGCCGCGGGCGGAGTCGTGGCGGCAGGCGAAACCGGGGCCACCAGATGCGCCGCATCATAGCGTTGCAGCTTGAAGAAGACCGGCGTCAGCTCCAGCGGCATCTTGTCGCGGGGATTCATGTAGGCGTAGATCTTGGCGTTGAGCTGGTGCACCTTGTCATCCCAAGGATCGGTTTTGAGCCAACTGCCCAGAGGCAAGGCCGGACGCTGGGTAAGATCGTCCCAATTCAGCTTGGGCGCCATCCTTTCGAGATCGGCCATCCACGGCGTTCCGTCGGGCCCTAGCAGCGAGTCTCCGAGTTTGGGTGTGTTCAGTGCCTTCAGTTCCTTTTCACGATCAACCAATTGCGCATAATAGAGGCCGGCCGAGGGCAACCTGTCCTTGTACATTGAGTTCTGCATGTACTCCATCGCCTTCTTCGCAGCCTCCGCATTGTCGTGGTCGGAGTGGTACATGTCGATGCGCTTGAAGGTTGCCTCATCGGGAAAGAGCAGGCGGTCGTTGAAGGCATAGCGTGTATCAATGTGGTGGCCCATCACGATGTGGGCCAGTTCCATGGCCACCACCGAGGCGATCGATTCCTCATTGGGCAGGCTGTCGATGAGCCCTTTGCTGATCAGAATGGTATTGCCGACAGTGGTGGTTTCGACCGTGGTCGAGAGCAGAATCCGGGTATGCACCTGGTCGGTAAAGGCCAGGTTGTTGGGCACCTGAAGGTTAATCACGATCTGGTCCAGCACGGTGTTTTCATAACCGCCGGGGGTAAGCGGCGCCACCAGGCCTGCCTCCACCAGCCGGTCAATTACATTGTTTTCCGCCTGGGTTACCCAGGCGCGCGTTGCCTGCAGCGGACCCACGTCCTGCGAGTCATCGCTCTTGTCGACCGCGTCGTCCACCTTCACGCTCACGTTCTCGCTCTCCCGCGAGGGCAGCTTGAGCGAGTAGCCCCAGAAGTGCGTCTGGGCCTTCAGCCCGCCTTTCTTTTCGCCTTCGATGCGCTCGGTCTCCTCGACGTAAACTGCCACCGGCAGCCAGATCCCCGGCTGCACATTCATCCTCCAACTGTCGAAGTGGAAGTAGTAGCGCGAGTCGTCCTCGGACCTTGGCCCGGTGTAAGTTCCGTTGAAACGGACAATGTTCCCATCCTGGTCCTCGATCCAGATGCGCCCGAAGAACCGGCCCATGCCGGCAGCCTTGGGATGCACGTCGTAGACCCAAGTGCGCACCGAGCCCAAGAATTCCCGTCGCACATAGCTGAAGACATAGTGCTGGGTATCGAAGCTCTTGGGATCCATGAACATCATCTCGGTGAACCCCAGCGGATTGTAGGTAAAGTGCTTGTCGAGCCCGAGCGCCCTGCTCAGGTCAGTGATGGCGGAAAGAGATCCCTTGAAGAAGCCATGCTTGGCAGACTCTCTAGGCTCGAAGGTCTTGTCGAAGAATCCCTTGCCGAAATCGATGCGGCTGAGCATGTACTCGTCCGAAACCGGCACCTGGTAGAGCTTCACGTCCGGCTTGGTGTTTTGTATGTAGGTCTCCACCAGCGGGGTACGTAGCTGAATGTTCTTGATCAGCACCTTTTCGCGGCCGATGGCTCTCTCCACCAGCGCTGCCTGATCCTGTGTAAGCTGGTGAGCCTGGGCGTAATTGGGTTCCTTCTTCTTTGCGTGCGCGCAAGCGACACTGAGGATCATAAACAGGAAGGCGAGGGAGATCTTCCGAAACGTCATGTCAGGCTCCTAAACTGAGTTCTTACAAGTCTTCTTCTCGCCGCTTGCACCGTTCCGGCGTCCCGCGACTGAGCGCAGCCATTGTACTTCCGTGCTACTCCGATGTTACGCCAGTTGAAAGGTGATCGTGATGTTGGTGGTCATGTCCACGGCCTGGCCGTTGCGCGTGGCGGGACGGAAACGAATCTGCTGCGCCACCCGCCGCGCCTCTTCATCCAAACCATGGCCGAGACCGTGTACGACCCCCTGGACAACCACCTGACCGCTGGCGGTAAACGTAACCCGCAGGATCACGTCGCCCTGCACTCTGAGCTGCTTGGCTTCGCTGGTGTATTCAGGCTGAGGCTTGGAGAGAACCTCCAAACTGGTGGCGGCCGGCCCGGTGACTGGCCTGGGAGCAGCCAGCACCGCTGTTGGAGCCGCGGGAATGCCGGCAGCAGCCACCTTGCCCCTGATGCCGGATGGGGCTGTGGCGACATTGCTTGCGCCCGGCACTGCGGCCGAGGCCACCCTGCCGCCCGGCCTGCCGCCGTTGTTTCCAAACTTGATTCCATCGCCGATGCCGGTCGAGCCGGGCACTCCATGGGGAGCGATGGCCGGTCCCTTCATATTGCCGTATTCGTTGCCGATAGCGGCCACTGTCGCCGGCCCCTTGGCATTTGGATTGGGCACGACCCCGAAGGTCTGGCCTAAATGCACCGGAGCGGTCGATGGCTTGACTTTGTTGTCTTGCGCCGGCATGGCCGCCGGCCTTAACGCTGACTTGGGCTGTGGTGCTTCGATCACGTTCGGCTTGGGCGTCTGGATAATTGGGGTCGGCAGCTTGACTTCGGCCACGATCGGTTTCATGTCCGGCTTGGGCTCCGGCCTGGGCATGTGGATCTTGGGCGCTTCAAACTTGACTTCCACGGGCTTGGGCGGCTCTATCTTGGGTGGAGGAGGCATCTTCGGCTTCGGCGGTGGCGGCGGCTGCTTGGCAGGGAGAATCAGCAGCGTCTCCTCGTACCTGTGCTGATCGATCACCTGCTTGGCCGTCGCTCCGATGTAGAGCATGATGGCGAGGATGACCCCATTGATCACAATACTGGTGATGAATGAACCGGCGCTCCGCTCGGGCTCGGGGAGCAAACCGAAGGTGCGTCCTGGATTTGGCTTCACCGGCATAGTCTCAATCCTCGTTCGCTGGCGTTTGGACAGCACAGCTTCGCATTCCTGGTATGCGGGTCCGCAGAAGCTGAGCATCGCGGCACCATCAGGCGTGAAGAACTCCCAGCACCCGCGTAAGCCCTGCTCGATACTTCAAATATATCGGCTGAGGGTCGGGATTCTGCAACCTCCGAACACTGTCGATTCCCTATCGCAAATCGCGGCTCAATTGCCTGCGTGTGACAGCTCCGAGACAGGCAAGACAGGGCCAAGTCGCCAACGGCTGGCGAGCAGGCCGTAGACCGCCCCTTCGCACGTTCAAATCTGGAAATGAAGAACACTCTAGCTATATTTATCGCAGGCCGTGCGGCAGGAGCTATGCAATAGTGAACAGGGCGGACTCTGTGAAGCTCCGTGAAACACAGATAGCTGGTCACCTGGACCTCGGACATTCGAACACCCCAATTCAGGTCCAAGGCGCTGAACAAATCTGCAATCCCTCACCTTTCAGAGGGATACCTGCATCCCGGCTTGCGCAAGCACGGCGCTTACAACCGCCATGCTCTGCGCCGGCAAAGGCAGCACAGAAAAACCGAATACGGCTTGCCGTCTTTTGAGACGGTCTGAAGGGAGCGGCACGAGGCCAATCCCACTTGCCCTCTGTAATAGACTTTAGGGTACACCAAAGTGCTTGAGAAGGTATAGGGGGGATTGTGAAGATATTGGTCACCGGCGGTGCGGGGTACATAGGTGGTACAGTCGTAGGATTGCTGGCTGAAAAAGGCCATAAGGCGGTCGTCTTTGACAATCTGAGCCATGGGCGGCGAGACCTCTTGCCCGCTGGCGTGGAGTTCATCGAGGGAGAACTGGAGGATCGGCTGCGACTTGAGGAGATCTTCATTGCGGCCAAAGGCCAGGCAGAGCCCTTTGACGGCGTGCTGCATTTTGCCGCCCTGATCGAGGCCGGCGAATCGATGGTGCGGCCTGAGATCTTCTTTCGCAACAACACCGCCTCGGCTCTGGCCCTGTTTGAAGCCATGCTGGCCCATGGACCTCTCCGGCTGGTCTTCTCTTCGACGGCCGCCGTGTACGGTGAGCCGGAAGCAGTTCCAATCAAAGAGCATGCACGGCTGCAGCCGACCAACGCCTATGGCGAGTCCAAGCTGATGGTGGAGCAGATGCTGGGCTGGTTCCAGCGCATTCATGGGCTTCGTTCGGCTTCGCTGCGCTACTTCAACGTGGCTGGAGCGGCGGAAGGGCCGAAGGGGGTCACCCGCGGCGAGGCGCACGACCCCGAGTCGCACCTGATCCCGCTGGTTCTGGATGTGGCGTTGGGGCGGCGAGAGGCGATCAAGATCTTTGGCGAAGACTATCCCACGCCCGACGGCACTTGCATCCGCGACTACATTCATGTCTCCGACCTGGCCGATGCTCACCTGCTGGCGCTTGAGGCGCTGGAGACTCCGGCTGCCGCCGAGAAGCGGCTGATCTTCAATCTGGGCAACGGACGCGGCTTCAGCGTTCGAGAGGTGATTGAATCGGCGCGGCGTGTCACCGGCCATCCGATCCCTGCTGTGGTTCATCCGCGACGGCCTGGCGACCCTGCTGTGCTGGTGGCAAGCTCAGAGAAGGCTATGCGCGAGCTGGGTTGGAAGCCGAAGTACACGCAGTTGGACGAGATCGTCCGGACGGCGTGGGTCTGGCATCAGAAGCGGTACCGCGTCTAGCCGGCCTCAATCTCCGGCCAGACAAAGATAGACTGGGCTTATCTCATTTGTAACTGCGAGGGCTTCGGGTTATGCTGTCGGCATGAGATTTCGCAGGAGTTTTGGGCTGCTTGGCTGGATCTGGACATGGTGCGCGTGCAACGAGGTCTTTTCCTGGCTGACTGGGCTGCATCCAAGGCCCTTGGACATTGGAAGCTTCATTCTCTTCGTTCTGTTGGTCGCATACCAAGCGTTTGGCCGCTACTTCAACTACTGGGATTTGGACTCCGAGGGCATTCACGAGTCGTACTTCGGGAGCAAGAAAGACCTTCTACTTGGATGGGACAAGGTCCTCGTTGTTCGCAACTTTATTCCTGGCATGCGTTGGGATGGCACAGTGTCGATCTATTTTGATGATCCCGCTTCAAAGTCGGGCTTTAGCTACTTCGTGACCACCCCTCAACGTCGTAAGGAATTCATTGCGGGCCTGCGGGAATATACACCTCAGGCTAAGTTTCAGGTGTAGACCGGCCCATCCCTGAAATCAGGCGGAGGCCACTTGCCGTTTGTGTCCTTGTCTCGGTAGAGTGACTTTCACGCGGTGTCTTTGCGTGAACGCACGCTTTGGCCGGCCGTGTAATGTTCTAATATCTCTTTCCCCGAGGGACGTACGCATGTCTTCCCTGCCCGATTCCGTTGTCGCCAGACCTGTTCTTGCCGCCAGTCAGGACATCGACTCCACGCTGCGCGAGATCCGCGTCTTCCCGCCGCCAGACGAGTTCAGCGCCAAGGCTCACATCAAGAGCCTCGCCGACTACGAGCGGCTCTACCGGCAGTCCATCGACGATCCGGAGGCCTTTTGGGCCGGCATCGCCCAGGAGCTGCATTGGTTCAAGCCGTGGGAGAAGGTGCTTGAGTGGAATCTCCCATTGGCTCAATGGTTTGTCGGCGGAAAGATCAACCTCTGCTACAACTGCGTGGATCGTCATGCACTGGGCGCTCGGCGCGACAAGACAGCGCTGATCTGGGAGGGCGAGCCGGGAGAGGTGCGTCGGCTGACGTATGCCGAGCTTCACGTCGAAGTGCAGAAGTTCGCCAATGCCCTGAAGACGCTGGGCATCAAAAAGGGCGACCGCGTGGCTGTCTACATGGGCATGACGCCAGAGCTGGCGATTGCCCTGCTGGCTTGCGCGCGGATCGGCGCCATTCACTCGGTGATCTTTGGCGGATTTGCCGCCAACGCCATCGCCGACCGGGTCAACGACTCGTCCTGCGTGGCGATTCTCACCCAGGATTCGAGCTACCGCCGGGGTAATGAGATTCAGCTCAAGCGAACGGTCGATGAGGCGATGAACGCCTGCCATGCCGTCAAGCATGTGGTCGTCTTCCGGCGCACGGGTTCGCCGGTGAAGATGGTCGAGGGGCGCGACCATTGGTGGCACGAACTGATGGCCGAGGCCGCGCCCGAATGCCCTGCCGAGGAGCAGGATTCTGAAGATCCCTTGTACATCTTGTATACCTCCGGGACGACCGGCAAGCCCAAGGGCCTGGTCCACACCACCGGCGGCTACGCAGTGCAAACCTACATTACTTCGAAATATATTTTTGACCTGAGAGACGATGACATCTACTGGTGTACGGCTGACATTGGCTGGGTCACAGGGCACTCCTATGTGGTCTACGGCCCATTGCAGAACGGGGCCACCGTGCTGATGTACGAGGGCGCGCCGAATTGGCCGGACTTCTCAAGATTCTGGAAGATTGTCGACGATCACAAAGTCTCGGTTTTCTATACCGCGCCAACGGCCATCCGCGCCTTCATGAAGTGGGGCAACCAGCACGTCGAGAAGCATGATCTCAGTTCGCTTCGACTTCTTGGTACAGTTGGTGAGCCAATCAACCCCGAGGCCTGGATGTGGTACCGCGAGAAGATCGGCCACAACCGCTGCCCCATCGTCGATACCTGGTGGCAGACAGAGACCGGCGCCATCATGATCGCTCCGATTCCTGGGGCAGTGGCCGCCAAGCCCGGCTCAGCTACACGGCCGTTTTTCGGAATTCAACCCGAGGTGGTCAACAAGCGGGGCGAGCCTGTGCCGGCCGGTAGCGGCGGCCTGCTGGTGATTCGCAAACCGTGGCCCTCGATGGCCCGCACCGTTTACGGCGACCCAGAGCGCTACCAGAAGACCTATTGGAGCGATGTGGAGGGTTGCTACTTTACCGGCGACGGCGCGCGTCAGGACGCCGACGGCTACTTCTGGCTGATGGGCCGGGTGGACGACGTGATCAACGTCAGCGGGCATCGGCTGGGAACGATGGAGGTCGAGTCGGCCCTCGTAGCTCACCCCAAGGTGGCCGAGGCCGCCGTGGTGGGCCGGCCCGATGAGCTGAAGGGGCAGGCGATCTCGGCCTTTGTTTCGCTGGAGAGCGGCAACCAGCCGAGTGAGGCGCTAAAAGACGAACTGCGCAAGTGGGTCTCGAAGGAGATCGGTTCCCTCGCCCGTCCCGACGATATCCGCTTTACTGAGGCTCTTCCGAAGACGCGCTCGGGCAAGATCATGCGGCGGCTGCTGAGGGAGCTCGCCACGCATGGCGAGATCAAGGGCGACACCACGACGCTTGAAGACTTCACCGTGATCGCCAAGCTGCGCGAGGCGGAAGAGGGTTAAGCGCTACTCTAAACTCGCCAGTAGTCGGGGCGCCAGCTCTTGATGCGCTGCTTGATCTGCTTCCGGTTCAGATTCTCTTCCAGAGCCTGCTTGGCCAGTGCCAAGACCTCGTCATCGGCGGCGAAGCGCAGGCCGATCATCTGGTCCTCTGTGAGGCGATAGATCTGGGTGTGCCACTCCGCCGGAGCCAGCGACTGTAGGCGCAGCCGCTCCTCGAGGCGGATCACGCGATCCTGCACCCTCATCGGATAGGCGCGCAGCTTATAAGCAGCGAGGAATGCCGTTAATGAAAGCACCACGATCCAAGGACCCGCGATGTAGGACTCCTCCCAGTGGCGCACCATGTGGAAAATAGCGAAGACCAGGTTGGCAAGCAGCACGAGGAGTAGCACGAAGTGGTAGGGCGGATCGAGCCGGCCATGGCTTTTGAAATTCTGCTCGGAAGATTTACTCATGCACCACCTTGATTTCTTTCAGGCTGGAGTTGGCTGTCTCGGCTTGTCTGTTTCAGCAGAGCCAGCGTCAGCGGCGCTGGAGGCCTGAAGACCTGCGCTTTCGGGATTCTGCACGGCGCGGGCCGCTGCTGTCAATTGCAGAGCTGCGCATTCCGCCGGGAGATCGTTTACTCTGGTAACGCTCCCATTCCGGCGACCTCCGCCGCCTCAAACGGCGTGGATCTTCCGGTACTCTGATTCTCGTGAGGCTCCTCTTGAAACTGCGAAATCTGCTTTTGCTTGCTTTGCTGCCCGGCGCGAGGGTATGCGCGCAAGTGACTTTACCCAGGATTCTGGCCGACCACATGGTGGTCCAGCGCGATCTGCCGGTGCATGTTTGGGGCATGGCGACTCCAGGAGAAGGAGTGACCGTGGGCTTTCGCGGCGAGACCCGGACAACCACCGCCGGGCGGTTGGGCCGGTGGAGCGTCTACCTCAAGCCCGGTGCGGCGGGCGGGCCGTTTCAAATGACCGTCCAAGGCACCCCCGTGCCTGATGGCGCCAATGCTGTTGTCCCCCAGAGCATCACGCTCGACGATGTGCTGGTGGGTGACGTGTGGGTGGCTTCAGGGCAATCGAATATGGAGTTCGAGATGCGCAAGGCGGCCACAGCCGCTGATGATCTGCCCAACGCAGCCAACCCGCACATTCGATTACTGACGGTGAAGCGCCACGCCGCGGAGTATGCTCAGGACGATATCGACACGACAGGCTGGGCCGCTTCTTCGCCGGAGACCGCCAAGGACTTTTCGGCTGCCTCCTGGTACTTTGCCCGCGATATCGAAACGCGCGAGAAGGTGCCTGTAGGGGTGATCGACTCGAGCTTTGGCGGGACGATGGTTGAGTCGTGGACGAGGCTAAGAGCGCTGGGCGAAGACGCCTCGCTGGCGCAGGTCTTCATTTCGCGTGGCCGGATGACCGACCGCGAAGCTGACGCGCAACTGGAAGACAAGGACCGTCAGAAACAGATTGAAGAGGCCAAGGCGCAGGGCAAGCCGATTCCGCAGTTTCCATGGCATCCGGAACTTTCCATGTGGGCGCCAGGCCTGTTGTGGAATGGCATGATAGCGCCGCTCACGCAGTTTCCCATCCGTGGGGCGATCTGGTATCAGGGCGAGAGCAACAGCATGGTCGAGAGAGTTCCCACCCTCTATCACAGCCTCTTCCGCACCATGATCGAAGACTGGCGCAAGCAGTGGGGCGAGGGGGATTTTCCGTTCCTCTATGTGCAGATCGCGAACTTCAAATCAGGACCGCAAGAGGATTGGGCGGCGATCCGCGAGGGGCAGTTGAAGACCCTGGAGCTGCGCAATACGGCCATGGCCGTGACCATCGACATCGGCAATCCGGACAACGTGCATCCTACGGACAAGCTGGATGTAGGGCTGAGGCTGGCGCGGGCCGCTCGGGCGATCAGCTACGGCGAGGCCATCGAGTTCTCCGGGCCGCTCTACCGCCAGGCTACACCGGAGGGCGGCGCAATTCGAGTCTGGTTCGATCATGCCAAGGGATTGATGGCCAAGGGGGGCGATTTGACCGGCTTCGAGGTCGCGGGCAGAGACGGGCAGTTCTCGCCTGCCACGGCCAGCATTGATGGCGCAACGGTGGTGGTCAGCAGCCCGTCGGTGGCCGAGCCTGTGAATGTGCGCTACGGCTGGACGAACAGCCCGTTATGCAATCTCTTCAATGGCGAGGGGCTGCCGGCCTCTCCGTTCACATCGGAGAAGTAGCCGGTGTGACTGTGGGTGGCCGGGATGCAATTTCAGAGCGGAGTTAGCGGAGTTGGAAAGCTTATGGTCCGGCAAGGCTAACTCCGCTGACTCCGCTAACACCGCCAACTCCGCTATTGCTTCTGCGAGTAGCGGATGACCTCTACCGCGGAAGCAGCGACAAGGCCCTCCTCGACCATGGAGTCGAGCCAGGGGGTCAGCTTGCCGATCTGCTCCACCGTGTCGATGATGCTCATCTGGATCGGCGCGTCCTTGCTGAGCGGCCAATGGGTGGCGTGGCGAATCCGGCTGGCCGAGCCGTAGCCCTCGATGCCGCGAAAGACGACCGCCTCAGCGATGCCCAGTTCCATACATTTAGACAGAATGGCCTCATGCAGGGGCTTGCCGTGCCAGCGGTCGTCTTCGCCGAAGTGGACGCGCAACATGCGGGCGGTGAACTGTTCTTTCACGGGGCTTGCCTCCGCTTAATTCTGAATCGGCGTGATCGGCGCCGTTTCTTTCTCGGTTTCGAGGGCGCGATAAGCATATTTGACGATGTCCACGTCGGAGAAGACCACCAAACCCTCTGCGACCATCTGATCGACGATGGGCAGGAAGGCGCGCAGCTTATCGGCGGTATCGATGGCCGAGAGCATGATGGAGCCGTGATGCGATGAGACGAGCGGCTTGTCCTTGTGAAGCCGGCGATGCGCTCCGTAGCCCAGGATACCGCGATAGACGGTGACGCCGGCGAGGTCGTTGGCGCGCATGGCTTCGACAAGGGCCTCGTGGAGAGGCTTGGACTTCCAGCGGTCCTCTTCGCTGACAAAGATGCGCATCATCTGCGCCTTCCCTTCGATCTTGAGGTGCTCCGGTGTGAGGGGAGTATTGGGCTTGGAAGGCTGGGCGGGTTTGGCGACCGTAGTCTCCTGCATCTCGATCAGCCCGCTTCCGGCCAGTTCTTCCAGCTTGCCCAGCAGCGACTCGACCTTTTCGCGGCTCTCGATGAACTCGATCTTGATCGGCAAGCGGTCTGAGATCTCGACCACATGTGCCGCGTGCATGTGGTGATCTGCGCCGAATCCGGCGATGCCTTTGGTCACGGTGGCTCCGGCAACACCGCGATAGAAGAGGAAGTCGAGGATGCTGGAGTAGAGCGGCGCTCCGTGATGGGTAGCTCCATCGCTCAGGTAGATGGTGACTTTGACGGCTTTTCCGGGTTGCAGCATTTTTGGTCTCCGCGGGCAAGTGAGGATTCTACACTCAGGAGATCGATTCGGCCAATATGGCGCCAAGCCAGGTGGCGGCAAGGCCCAGGACCAGGCTGCCAACCGAGTAGAGGCCGGCGAGCGCAAATGCTCCCGAGCGCAGGGTTGAGAGCGTCTCCCACTCGTAGGTGGAGAAGGTGCTGTAAGCGCCAATGAAGCCGACTGGGATGAAGAATCGCCAGGCCGGGCTCAGCCCCGCCCGCTTGCCCAGATAAGTAAGCGAGAAGCCGATAATGATGCAGGCCGTCATGTTGATGACGAAGGTGCCGAAGGGGAAGCGCGTTCCCATGCGGCCGGCGATTGTGGAGCCGACCCAGTAGCGGGCGATGGAGCCGAGCGCGCCCCCGGCGGCGATGAGCAGGTATTTCTGCAAGGCGATCTCCTTGTTCGATCATATTGGACTCGGGGATCGCGCCGGGATAGGCCTCCGCAACAGGATCGCCCTGTCAGGAGTCATCATCTGTCCGGCTTATCAGGAGGGGACAGCGGTTAAGGGTGAACTCCTTCACCACAACCAACAGTTCCATTACACGGCGGGATTAGGGGTGGTGTCAAGACTTTCGAGCATTCGTGGGCGTGCGTTGTCCGGACTGCCGACCAACCAGCCGGAGCCAATCAACCTGCTTTTGGTTGCAACGACGCCCGGACGGAGCACGTTGTTGGGCTAAGTAGATTCATGAGCGAAACACCGGTATGCCCAGCTGTTATGATGCTGCCATGTTTCGGATGCGAGTTTTAATAGGCGGCTTGGTCAATTTAGCATGCGCTTGCAGCGTCGTCTCAGCTCCGCTGCAAGCACCCGCCGCGAATACCAAAACAGATGACGCATTGCTGGACCACATGATCGCAACCAACGTGCTAACCACTCCCGATGCGCATCCTTTTCACGCAGTCTTAGTGATCAGCAGTGAGGCCTCCAGCGCCCACGAACACCACGGTCGCATTGAGGTTTTTTGGGCGGATCCGACGAGCTATTTTCTCAAGATTGAGACACCCGAATTTGGTCAGACGCTCGTTGTCAATGGGGACAAAGCGCAGGAATCAGACAGAGGAGACTTCTATCCCGGCTGGGTACAGGACTTCGTTGGCGCGCTTCTTGATCCAATGGCGCGGGCCAAAGACCTTCGTGGTCACCCCAATGCCTACAGTGACTTTCCAGCCGCAATTCATTACTGTATCGAGCGGGATGACCGCCGTAACGGCATTACCGACGACCTTACTTTTGCACAGGTCTGCTACAACAAGTCGCTAGGCACAAACCTCTCCTACACACTCGACTTCACCCACTATCTCGGCGTGGAAAATTTCGCCAATTTCCATGAGAAATCGATCGCTCGCACCTATCATGTCAGCACGCGCGACGACACCAAGCTGCAGGGCGCACTCACGACACTCGAAGATTGGAAACCCGATACTACTCAGCTAAGCATTACGAATCCAACGGCGCCCTTTGATCGCATTCTCACAAGCTTTGTCTCTAGGGAACCTCTGCACAAGTCTGCGACCCGCGTCATCTTTGAATAAACTATAAGTATGAAGCGAATGGCGCGTTTTCAGCAGACACTGGCATCACAGGCGAGTTTTGAGAAGCATGGCCGCAAGAGCAAGCGGGAGCTGTTTCTTGACCAGATGAACCAAGTGGTTCCGTGGTCTGAGTTACTGGCGCTAGTTGAGCCTTTTTACCCCAAAGCCGGCAATGGCCGGCAGCCCGTGGGTCTCGGGATCATGCTGCGGACCTATTTTTTGCAACAGTGGTTCAGCCTGTCGGACCCGGGTATGGAAGAAGCCTTCTATGACTCTCCAACACTGCGTCGCTTTGCCGGAGTCGATCTCGGTGTGGCCGCCGCGCCGGACGAGACGACGATCCTTCGCTTCCGCCACTTGCTTGAGCAGCACGATCTCGGCGGTGAAATCTTGATGACGGTCAATCACTACCTGGAAACAAAGGGCATTCGCATCTCGACCGGCACCATCGTGGATGCAACGATCATCGCTGCGCCCTCATCGACCAAGAACAGCAAGAAGGAACGCGACCCCGCAATGCATCAGACCAAGAAGGGCAACCAGTGGTACTTTGGCGCCAAGGCGCATATCGGCGTGGATAGCAAGGAGACGGTGGTGCATACGGTTGTAACATCGGCAGCCAGCGTAGCCGACAAACATATGCTGCCCGATTTATTGCATGGCGGCGAGAAGAAGGTGTGGGGAGACGCTGGCTATCAAGGTCAGACCGAGGCGATCCATGAGACCGCGCCCCAGGCACAGGACATGACTTCGCGCCGCACCAAGTTCAAGAATTATGTAGACGAAGAAGCCAAGCGCAAGAACACGACCAAGGCCCGAGTTAGAGCGAAGGTGGAGTGGCCTTTCCGCATTCTGAAACGTATCTTCGGATTTACCAAGGTGCGCTATCGCGGCATCTGGAAAAACCACCAGTGGCTGTGCGCGGCCTTCGCACTGGTGAATCTGTACCAACACCGCAACCGGCTGGCCCCGCAAGGGGCGTAGTGTCTCTGGAGGCCGGAAAACGGCCTCCCAGAGACGAAACCGCCCCGTAGCGCCCTGTTTTTTCGGCAAAAAACCGATGCAAAATCAAAAAAAATCAACTGCGCTCGCGCTGTCAATGAAAAATCATGCACCTGCGCAGAGGTTCCCTAGCGCAACAGGCGATTCCCTTCTGCAAACTGCGCCAAAGGATGTCCACTGGCCGCCCGTCCGGGAAGGCAAACTTGACGGATATCTCATTGCCCACGTCATCACAGATCGTACGGGACAAGTCCGCGAAGCTTCGCCATATCACTCAGACGATAATCGAGAGCTTTCGCCTTTTGTTAGTCAAGTGGCGCTGCAGTACAAATTCAAGCCGTTCTTGGTGGACGGAGTCCCACGGCAGCTGGAGATGCCCCTTCTCATCCATTTCGTTACAACTTCCGGTGAGCCCATTCCTGAACTGGACGATGCTCATACACGGAAGCTGATCACCGGCTGCGTTCTGCCGCATAGCATCTCAGACCCGGCGTCCACCGGGCAACAAATCGAGATCATCTTTAAAGTCAATGAGAGTGGACATATGGGAACAGTCGGAAGTTCAGATCGGAAAATTCCTGTGCTAAGTCTGTTCCAGCAGTTCCAAAGCTGCAAGTTTGGGATCTATTCTCAAAACGGAAAGCCCACTCAATACCACGCACATCTGAGGGTCAAGGCGAAGTAGTTGACAAGCTCGCGAAGCAATCCAGCGGGCATCCTCGACCATGACGTCCTCTCCATTCCCGCAAAGCTCGCGGGAATGGATCGGGCACACCAAGTTTGTGTGAATGATAAGAGGCTTTACCTGTCCGTGCAGGAGTAGCAGGGATCGATCGAGGCCTGGATCAATGGTGTATCGGCGAGGCGCTGGCCTACCACCATCCAGCGAATCGCCGGCATGACCGCAAAGGTCGGCGTGCGCACGTGAACGCGGGCCGGGTTTCTCGAACCCTCTTTCCAACTGACCGAGTACATGACTTCTCCGCGAGGCGCTTCGACGCGGCTGGTGGCTGTTCCGGTCATGAAGGGGAACTTTTCGCCTTCGGTGTGAATCTCGCCGGGAGGCAGCTTGGCCAGAGCCTGACGAAGAATCTTGCAGCTTTCCATAATTTCGAGGGCGCGGACGAGCAGGCGGGCGCGAACATCGCCGGCGGGCTGGACGGGCACATCGAACTCCATCTCTTTGTAAGCTGCATAGGGCGCGGCGCGGCGGATGTCCTGGGGCAAGCCAGAGGCACGCGCGACGGGGCCGACGACGCCGCAGGAGATGGCCTTCTCAGTGCTCAGTACGCCAATGCCGGCGCAACGCGAGCGCGCCGTTGAGCTGGTGGTGAAGATGGGAATGACGGTGCGAGCCATTTCGAGTTCAAGGGCCTCGACCATCTTCAAGATCGCATTGGGATCGTCGATGTCGCGATTGACCCCGCCGATGCGATTCATCGAGTAGTTGACGCGATTGCCGCTGATCGCCTGGAGCACATCCATCACTTTTTCGCGCAGCTCGAAGCAAGTCATGAACATGGTCTTGAAGCCCATGAGCTTGGCCGCGATGCCGGCCCAGAGCACGTGCGAGTGAAGGCGCTCAAGTTCGGCCATGATGGTGCGAATATAGAGGGCGCGGGGGGGCGGCGTGAGACCAGTGAGGCCTTCCATCGCCTGGCAGAGAGTGAGCGTGTGGATGTTGGAGCAGATGCCGCAGACCCGCTCCATCAGCGCGATGACTTGAATGTAGTTGCGCGTCTCGGCCAGGTGCTCGATGCCGCGGAAGTTGAAGCCAATGTGGAGCTTCGCGTCCTGAACAGTCTCGCCCTCGCAAATCAGGTCGAGCTTGTAGGGTTCTTCGAGCGCTGGATGGTAAGGCCCCATGGGGATTTTATAGCTCATATTTTCTCCTTGCCGGCGGCCACGACGTCGCGAAGATTCACACCCATTGTGTCGCCCTGGCGCAGCAGCAGGGGTTCATATGCACGGCCCGAAAAATGAATGCCAAAGCCCTCGTGAATCTCGCGCTCGATCCAGTCGACGGCCTCGCAGAGGTCATAGATGCTATCGATCTTGGCGCTTTCGAGGGAGTCGCCGGCAAGCAGAAAGGGAAAGCCCAGCAAGCAGCCATCGAGATCCCAGTGATATTCCAGGCGAAAGCCTTGTTCGCCCGGAAGCTGGTAAGCAGTGATGGTGACAAAGCGGGCACGAAGCTCATTCATCGCCTTGGCAAGGTCGCGTACTTTCAATTCACCTGGCGATAGCCAGTGGACGCCGCCGGTATCAACCCAGGGCTCCGTGGTGTGCAACTTTTCCGAGATAGCTTCGAGCGGGGTCATTGTGGCAGTCATTTTGTCTCTCCAGAGGCGGGGATGGCGGGGATTGGCGCCGCTGCGGCTGGTTTAGCGGGCGGCTTGCGGGTCAGGGTGTAAGAGGTCTTCAACTCGCCGATGGTCGTGTAGACAGGCGGGCATTCGGAGTCCTGGCTGATCGCATGAGTCTTGCAACCCTCGATGCAGCGGCCGCAGAAGGTGCATTGGCCGGGATCGTAGCTCCAGGTGAACTCGCCTTTGCCGGCCTTGAACTCGATGGCCTTGGCGGTGCAGCGGAAGCGGCAGATGGCGCAGCCGGTGCAGAGGTCGGGATTGAAGCGAACCTGGCCGCGGAAATGCTCCGTGACCACGGGACGCTTGGGAAAGAGCATGGTCCGCGGACCACCCCACAGGTTCTTCCACAACATGGCAAGAATGTTCATGCTCTCAACCTCATGAAAAGCGCGGAGGCGACGGCCAGAACCGCAAAGATCATCGTGCATTGCCAGTAAAAGCGGACGGTTGTATCGATCTGCAAGCGCGCCGTGGCTGCCGCGACCGCTGACAGCAGCAAGACGATCGCAAAGCAGAGCGCGACAAAGACGAGGGCTGCAACCCACCAAAGAGTGAAGACGGGGGCAGCCAGTGTGGCTACGAGGCCGGTGGCCGCAACCCATTCCAGCCCATGAGAGAGCTCCCACATGGCCAGCTCCGGCCCTGCGTACTCGGTCATGGGGCCGGAGTAGATCTCCTGCTCCGCGTTGGGCAGGGAGAAGGGATTCAGATGCAGCTTGGCGGGCAGGCAGACCAGAATCGCAATCACACCCAGCCAGCGCAGGGGCGAGGCAGACTGATGCGCCAGAGCCGCGAGGCTGAAGGTATGCTGCGAAGCGGCGATGGAGACGATAGCCAGCAGAAAGACGATGTTATACGAAACGCTCAAGACGGCTTCGCGCGCCGAGCCGATCTCGCCAAAGATCGAGCCGGAAGAGAAGCCCGCGGCGATGATGCACATGGAAGGCAATTCCAAAAGCGCAAGCAAGAGGATGAGATCGCCCTGGAAGCCGCCGGAGGCGGGCAGAACGGGCAAGAGACCCACTGCGCCTGCCGCCGCCGAGACGGCAATGAATGGCCATGCTCTCATCAGCAGGCCGCCGATGCCGGTGCGAGGAGGCGTGGACTTGCCGAGCAGCTTGATGAAGTCGAAGAAGGGCTGCATGAAAGGAGGTCCGATGCGGCCCTGCATACGCGCGACGGCCTTGCGTTCAACCCAGAGGAAGAACCACGCGGCGGGCACGGCGAAGAGCAGGCCGGGAAAGATGAGCAGGCGGGCTAGAGCGGTAATCAGGTTCATTGCGCCACCTCCTGCGGCTTCTCTTCGGTCTTTGCTTCTGCTGAGTTCCCGCAGGCGCAAGCGCCGCCGCAGCCCGGCCCGACTAAAGGCATGACGACGGGCGCGATGGGCAGCTTCTTCCCTGCTCTCTCAGCAAGAATCTCGGCAGCCTTGGCCACGCCGAGAATAATTGCGTCGGGACGGGGCGGACAGCCGGGAACGAAGACGTCGACCGGGATGTGCTTGCTGAGCGGCCCGGCGAGGGTACGGCTCTCGATGAAGACGTTGGTGGTGGCAGGGCAGGAGCCGATGGCGATGACGGCCTTGGGTCCGCAGACCTGGTCGTAGACTGTCTTGATGGCGTTGACCGCGTTATTTGTGATGGGCCCTGTGATGCAGAGAATATCGGCGTGACGTGGACTGCCTTCAAGGCGCACACCCAACTGTTCAGCGTCGTAGCGAGGAGTGAGGCTTGCGATCAACTCGATATCGCAGCCGTTGCAACTGCCCCCGTTCATGTGAAAGAGCCAGGGACTGTGGCGGCGGGAGTAGCACATCAACTTGTTCCAGAGGTTCATGGCCGGGCTCCCATCAGCAGTTGCAGCGCATTCGGCCAGATGCCGGCCGCTAACAGCAGCACGGTCATGGCGACGATCGTCACTTGTAGCAGAATTGGCTCCTTCTTTTGATGCTCTGGAGTCGAAAGCAGATTCGCATCAGCGGGCAGCGGACCCCACCAGATGCGGGTCAGCGCGAGCACGTAGGCGATCAGCGCCAGGATCGACGAAACAATGAAGACCGCAGCCAGCCATGGGTTGATCTGCAAGGCGGTCTCGTAGAGTCTCCAGCGGCCGATGAAGCCCATAGTCGGCGGAATGCCCAGCATGGCCAGCATTCCGAAGAGGAAGCCGAAGGCGGCGACCGGATAGCGCGCTGCGATGCCTTTGGGTTCGCCTTCGAGTGCGCCATCGGCTTCGGGGCCGCTGAGGCAGGCGAAGAGAAGAGCCTTGGCCAAGGCGTGGGTGGAGGCGGCGATGATTGCGCCGTTGAATCCGATGACGTTTAAGGAGAAGACTCCAAGAAGCAAGAAGCCGACGTCTTCAACGGTAGACAGCACTAACAGCCGTTTAAGGCTGCGCTGCGTGAGCATGAGCAAAGCGGCGAGGAACGAGGTCGCGGCGGCCGCACCCAACAGAAGTACGTGGTGGGCGAGGTAATTCGGAATCGACTGCGCAGACAGCAAGAACTCGCCGAAGGCCGCCATGTCGACAACCGCGATGATGAGGCCCAGCACCACGGCTGGCAGTTCATCGGCCAGAGAGAGCAGCCAGAAGAAGAGCGGAATAGCGGCCAGCTTGACGAAAACGCTGGTCAACAAAAGCGCATGCGCCCAATCGGCGTGACCGCGCTTCATAAGAACGTCGCTGGCAATCAACGAGGAGGCCGAGATCAGAACGACAGCCAGGTAAGTCAGCTTTGCAGGGAACTTGCGGGCGCTTTGCCAAACAAGCACCACGGTCGCCAGCGCACCCAGTTCCAAGAGACCAAGACGAAGCCGGGGATCTGCAAAGAATAGTCCCGCAACAGTCGGGGCACCTGCGAGGATCATCAGTGGAAGCAGACTCTGGCTCGCCTTGTGAGAGAAAGCAGCCAGAATCAATGCGAGCGCTGCAGCAGCGCAGGCGGCAACCAGCAGCGCCGGGACGTGAGGCAACCCAATGGCTTCAATGTCCACCGTTGCAGGGGCAAACCAGCGAACACCCGCGAGCACCGCAGCCGACAGCATGATGACGAGTACAGCAGCGTGCCGCTCCATCCAGGAGACTACGACACCCAAGCCGCGCGAGGCTGCCTGCAGGCCGCGCCAAACGCCTAGATAGACAGCGTCCACATTGGACCAGCGGAAGAACTCTTTCCAGTTGCCGAGGAAGATCGCGGAGAAGTCGCCGGCAGTGAGTCTTCCCTGCTCCGACAACGGCTCGCCACCTGTAAAGATTCCCCCTCCGCCACCGGCCAATGCCGCACCCCCAACCGTGGCCGGACGCGCAACGTAGGCGATGGCGTAGATGACGCCGCCGACGATCAACGAAACCACGGCCAGCACCAGGCCGCCCATGGTCGAGAAGCTGCCCGCATCGGCCGAGAGCCCGAACCACGTGACCTGAACCGTCGCCATCTGCAGTGCGCCGAGAATCGGATTGAGGAGGTAGTTGACGGCCAACTGCGGCGCAATGCCCAGGATGACGCTGCCCGCGGCCATGAATCCCATGCCCCAAACCATCGAGTCGGGGGATTCGTGGGCGTCTTTCGTAGCAGGAGTCAGCGGGCCGAGGAAGACTGCGCTGGTGGCCTTGGCTCCGAGGAAGACCGTGCCGAGGCTGACGGCCCATGCAACCATGGCGGGGACAGCCCATCCGGCCTGCAAGGCCGCCGCGTAGAGCATCCACTTGCTGGCGAAGCCGCTCATGAGCGGAACGCCCATCATGCTGCCTATGCCGATCAGCCATGACAGTGTGGTCTGGGGCATCTTCTGCGCCAGGCCGCCCAGTTTGTTCATGTCGCGGGTGCCGGCTGCATGCTGCACGGAACCAGCGGTGAGGAAGAGCCCACCCTTGAAGAATCCGTGATTGAGGCAATGCAGCAAGGCTGCGGCAATGGCCAGCGGGGTGCCAATGCCGATGCCCAGCATCATGTAGCCGATCTGGCTGACGGTGGAGAAGGCCAGCATGCGCTTGAGATCGGTCTGCACCATGGCGTACATCACACCGACGGCCATCGTCACCGTGCCGATCCAGACGAGTGTTGCGCTGCCCCAGGCAAAGCCCCCGGCCTGCGGCCAGGCGCCAAAGCTGTGCATGCGGCAGGCGAGATAAACTCCGGCCTTCACATAGCAGGCGGCGTGGAGGAGAGCGCTGACCGGCGTGGGCGCGGCCATGGCCTCGGGAATCCAGGTGTGCAGAGGGAATTGCACGGATTTGGCAACCAGCGACACCAACATCAGCACAAATACGCCGCCGGTGAAGGCGTGCGCGACGGCTGGATCGGTCCAAAGAGCGCTGCCCGTGCGGAAGTAGATCATCAGGATGGCCGCCAGCAGGCCATAGCCCGCGATGTGCGTCATCAGCAGGACTTTGCGAGCACCGGCGACGGCCTCGCTGTTGGTGTACCAGAAGCCGACCAGGCTGAAGGAGCAGAGGCCAACCAGCTCCCAGCAGAGATAGAAGAAGAAGAGGTTGGCGCTGAAGACCAGTCCGACGAAGCCGGCGATGAAGACCAGCATGGAGGCGTAGAAGCGGGTGGCGGCGTTGTCGTGGGCCATGTAGCCGATGGAGTAGAGCAGGACAAAGGCTCCCAGGCCGGTGCCCATCAAGGCAAAGAGGATGCTGAGCGCGTCGACGTGGAAGACGAGGGCCAGCGGGCCGTCCCAGTCGAACAGCTTCAGATCGATCGCTTGTCCTGCCCTGACCCAAGGCGCCGTCAGGGCCACGGCAACCACCGCCGGCAGACAGGCGGCGAAGGCCAGAATTCCCTTCGTCCGGGCGGAAAAAAGCCGTGCTGCCAGGATTTGGAGCACGGCGCCCAGAAGAAGCGAACAGGGCGCTATCAGGATTAAGGTCACTACGTTCATGGTGAAATAGTAGGAGAGCGATGGTATGCCTAGATGTGATGGACCTCACATGCAGGGCGTTCGTGTTGCAATGCGGGACGAGCGAGAATCAGGAATCCGGGAACAGGAAGGCAGGTGGAGTCGTGCGCCTGAGTAGCGTTAGCAGGCCCGAGTTGCGCTTGGACGAGGATATAGCAGACACTACATACTATGGTGCGGTCAATTCGCCAGTTTGCATGCATCGTGCTCTTTGCCCTTTTCTGCTTCGCGCTCTCCTCCCAAGGACAGAGCTCCAGGAAGTCCGATGTCTTGAATTACTTCTCCAATCAATCGAATTCCTTACATTACTCAAACTTTCACGGCCAGCCCGCTCCCTCGAAGGAGTTGCGCGCGCTGCTGGACCGCCAGGCCCGGTGGGACGATGCGGCGCTCAATGACTCGAATGGGTCAGGACTGCGCTTGCATTTCGAGAAGATCGACGAGCCGGTGGCGCACGGAGGCCGTGCAGCGGTGCGGTACCGTGTCTTTGCCGAAGGCGCTCCTCAAGACAAGGTTTTTGCCTTTCATACATGGCTAATGGACAATACTTTCTCGACCGATCCCCGCGATATTTATGTGAATGCACAAGGTCTGTTGATGATTCACCGGCCGAAGCCCGAACAGGAGTCAAGCCTGAAGGCCGCGGACGATGAGCTTGACGTCGCGTCAGCCACCGAAAGCGCCGTGCCTATGCGATTTCTTTTGGCCGGACGAGATGAGGGGACACCGATCTATGGCACTCTCGTTTCGCATCCCGTGGAGTCGTACGACCAGGGGTGCAAGCTTGAAGTGAGAGCCGCACAGCCGGGCGCAACGGCTGTCCTGATCATTGCCGACGGATTTCCGGCAAAGACCAAGGTTCCATTGGTGCTCGAGTCAACCGGCGCCGTTGTCACCGAGGTGCTGGATCTTAATTCGGATGGCCACGCTGTGATCGCCGTTTTGCCGTCTGTGGCGGGCAAGACGCAAGGAACACTCAAGGCGAGTGCGGAGGGTCCTAATTGCCTCCCCTCCGTCTCTTTGCCGTGGGGCGCGCCCCCTCCTTCAGCTCCGAAGACTCCCGGCCATTGAAGGCCTTTGGCGATAAAGAGGCTGGAGAAGAACTCGACAATTCGCGTGAATCTGTCTCTCGATAGCTACCGAACGGCCACGACGGCGGAGAGCTCGATCTCCTGGGACGAGTTGCCGATCATGATGCGTAGAGGTTCGGCCTCGACGCGGAATCCGGGTAGAGTCTGGTCCCACCACGCGAGGGTTGACGCTTTCAGCGGAATCTGCACGGTCTTGGTTTCACCGGGCTGGACGGTAACTCGCTGGAAGCCCTTCAGCTCCTGGTTGGGCCGAGTCACTTTAGAGGCCAGATGCTTCACATAAAGCTGGACGACCGCGTCCCCCGCCAGGGCGCCTGTATTTGTCACGTCAACACTGACGGTGACTGTGCCATCCTTGGCCAGTTGCGTGGAACTGGTGCGGAGGTTTGAGTATTTGAAGGTGGTGTAGCTCAGGCCGTAGCCGAAAGGGTAGAGCGGTTCCCCTTTGAAGTACATGTAAGTGCGGCCGTCGCGGATATTGTAGTCCATCATGGGGGGGAGTTGATCGAGGGACTTCGGCCAGGTGACCACCAGATGTCCGCCGGGGTTGTATTCGCCAAAGAGAACCTTTGCCAGAGCCGTGCCTTCGTCCTGCGAGGAGTGGGCCATATGCAGGATTGCTGGAATGTTGGCCTGCGTCCAATTGATGGCGAAGGGAAAACTGGAGACCAGGATGACGATGGTCTTGGGGTTGGCGGCATAAACCTGCTTTACCAGTTGTTCCTCTTCGAGGGTGATGCTCTCGCGGTCGCGGCCTTCGCGGCCATCGCTGGCCACCGTGCAGGGCAGCGTTCCGCCGCCGTCGACCGTGGGCTTCCAGTCATGCGCCATATCAGGGCCGCAGGTTGGGTCGTTGCCGACCACGACAACCGCGACATCGGAGGACTTTGCCGCATCGTAAGCGGCGTTGCCTGTTTCGCTGGCCGCGTAGTTGACCTTGACGTCCGGGCCGACTTCATCCTTGATTCCCTGAAGCGGCGTAACTGTATATGGGGGTGTCCCGCCGTACCAGTCCCAATGGACTGCGTCGGCCAAGGGGCCGATGACGGCGATTGACTTGATTGACGCCTTGTTGAGAGGCAGCAGAGCATTCTCATTCTTGAGCAGCACCACCGACTCGAGCGCGATCTGTCGCGAGACTGCCCGATCCGCCTCCGTATTCCACGGTTCAGGCGCGTCCTTGATTTTTGTGTAGGGAACAATCTCCGGCGGGTCCAGCAATCCAAGACGCAGTGTGATTCTGAACTTCGGACGGACCAGGGCGTCGATCTCTGCCTCGGTGATCAAGCCATCTTTCACGGCCGCCTTGGTTTCATCCAGATATTTGTCGAGGAACTGGTTGATACCGGCTTTGAGGCAGGCGACGACCGCGGCCTCCTGCTCAGGAAAGAGGTGGCGGGGATCGACGAGGAGCTTGACCGCGCCTCCGTCGCTCGAGATCACATCGACGCCCCATTTCTCACGGACAATGCTCCTGAGAATGGGATTGACAGCCATGGTTGTGCCATTCCAGGCGTTGTAAGAGGCCATGACGGCTTTGGCGCCTCCTTCCTCAAAACCCATCCGGAAGGGCACAGAATAGTACTCCCAGAAGAGGCGCTCGTCGAAGTCGGAGGAGGAGCGTTCGCGAAGATTCTCGTTGCTGTTAGCCAGGAAGTGCTTGAGCAATGCTGCCGCCTGCCAGTACTTCGGATCGTCTCCTTGCAGTCCTTTGATAAAAGCAACGGCCATCGTCCCGTTGAAGAAAGGATCCTCCCCATAGACCTCTTCGCTGCGGCCCCAGCGCGGATCGCGCGCCAGATCGGATTGCGGTCCCCAGAGCATCAGAATCTGGCGATCGTACTTTGCGGTCTGAGTAATGAATCGCGCTTCATAGCCCTCGACGCCCGCAGCTTTGAGAACCAGCTCGGGATCCCACGTCTCACCCATGCCTGGCGGCTGGGGGAATTGCGTGGTTGTGACCGGTTCGCGCTTGTTCTTCGGTTCGCGCTGGACGACCCCGTGGATGCCTTCCGAGTTCCCAAAGCTCATGACGCCGAGCCGAGGCACCCCGGTGTTGGTGCCCAGGCAGCTGATCTTCTCGTCAACCGTCATGAGGGAGAGCAGGTTGTCGATCCTCCGCTCAGAGGGCAGCGCCGGATTGTTGAATGGATAACGGGGTTGCTGGGCGCAGGCGGGGATGAGCGCCGGTCCGAAACCGGAGACCAGAAGACAGAGCAGAGTGGCAAGGCGTTTCTTCATCATGGCGGAGAGTGCAACAGCTTTCTCGGCGAGGGGCCTGATTCGGCGGGTTCTCGTCCGGCGCAATTTGATTTGCAAACGCAGAATGGCTATCGCGTCCGCGATCTCCTATTATCTCCGAAATCCTCGGCGTGAGGCATCACCCTTTGATGGAACCTAGTAGGAACTCTCCACTGCGGCGAAGCGAGTGCGCGGGTGCGGGTAGTATCCTGAGTATCGACTTTTGGGGATCGTGCGCCGTTGAGGCGGCGGTTCCCTAGGCTGGAGGGAGCATGACGACGATAGTGGCTCCGACGATTCGCGCGCCGCGCGGCAGCCAGTTGCGCTGCAAGGGATGGCAGCAGGAGGCGGCGTTGCGCTGCCTGATGAACAACCTCGATCCGGAGGTCGCTGAGAGGCCCGCGGATCTGGTGGTCTATGGCGGCATCGGCAAAGCCGCGCGCAACTGGGAGTGCTTCCACGCGATTGTGCGCGAACTCGAAAAGCTTGGCAACGAGGAAACTCTGCTGGTGCAGTCCGGCAAGCCGGTGGCCGTCTTTCCCACCCACGAGATGGCGCCGCGGGTGATCATCGCCAATTCAAATCTTGTGGGCAAGTGGGCCAACTGGGAGCACTTCAACGAACTCGACCACAAGGGCCTGATGATGTATGGGCAAATGACCGCAGGGAGCTGGATTTATATCGGTACGCAGGGCATTCTGCAAGGGACGTTCCAGACATTCGCGGCGCTGGCCGAGCGGCACTTTGCCAAAGCAGGTGGACCTGGTTCTCTGAAAGGCAAGCTGGTGGTAACTGGCGGCGTAGGCGGTATGGGCGGTGCGCAGCCGCTTTCCGTCACGCTTAACGACGGTGTTGTGCTGGCTATCGACGTGGATCGCAGCCGGATTGAAAAACGTGTCGCCACGCGCTACTGCGACATGGTCACCGAAGACCTGGACGAGGCGCTAAGGTTGTGCGAGGCCGCGCGGAGCGAGGGACGGGCGTTGTCCGTGGGCCTGGTGGGCAACTGCGCCGACGTGTTGCCGGAGATTGTGCGGCGCGGGGTCGTGGTGGACGTAGTAACCGACCAGACCAGCGCGCACGATCCGCTGAATGGGTATGTTCCGCAGGGGCTTACGCTGGCCGAGGCCGCGGAGTTGCGAGGTCGCGATCCCGAGGAGTATGTGCGCCGCTCGACCGCATCCATGGTTATTCATGTCAATGCGATGCTTGATTTGCAGCGCGCAGGCGCGGTGGCCTTCGACTACGGCAACAACCTTCGCCGCTTCGCATTCGACGCCGGATGTGTGGATGCGTTTCTGATTCCCGGCTTTGTGCCGGAGTACATACGGCCGCTCTTTTGCACCGGCACGGGACCTTTCCGGTGGGTAGCGCTGTCGGGCGATCCGAAAGATATCGACCGCACCGATGAGTTAGCTTTGGAGTTATTTCCGGAGAACGAAATTCTCACTCGATGGATGCGCCTGGCGCGAGGCCGGTTTGCTTTTCAGGGACTGCCGGCGCGTATCTGCTGGCTGGGCTATGGCGAGCGCGCGCGCATGGGCCTGGCGATCAACGAGTTGGTACGCAAGGGCGAGATCTCCGCACCCATTGCGATAGGCCGCGACCACCTCGACACGGGCTCGGTAGCGAGCCCTTATCGCGAGACGGAGAAGATGCTCGACGGGTCGGATGCGGTAGCCGATTGGCCGATCTTGAATGCACTGCTGAATACCGCGTCAGGGGCAACATGGGTGAGCTTCCATCACGGCGGCGGCGTGGGGATGGGCTTTTCGCTGCACGCCGGACAGGTTACTGTGGCCGACGGCACCGAGATTGCCGCGCGTAAGATTGCGCGCGTACTGAACAACGATCCGGGGCTGGGAGTCGTACGCCACGCCGATGCAGGTTACGAGCTAGCGCAACAAACCGCGCGCGAACGGGGCATTCAGATGCCGATGGCGGAGAGGTAGGCATGGCTCGGTCGCTTGCCGTCGTCAACATCGGACAGCTTGTGACACTGGCCGGAGTTGCACGTCCGCGCGTCGGTGCTGAATTGCGTGAGTTGGCGCTGGTGCCCGATGCGGCGCTGCTCATCGAGGACGGACGCATCGTTGCAGCCGGTCCCTACGCCGAACTCCGGTCCAAGATCCCGCCGCAAGCAGTGGTGATCGACGCAGAGGGACGCTGCGTGACACCGGGATTCGTCGACGCACATACGCATCTCGTCTTCGCCGGCAATCGCGCCGATGAGTTCGAACAGCGCATCGCCGGGACCAGCTATCAGCAGATCGCGGCGGAGGGCGGCGGCATTCTGCGTACGGTGAGAATGACGCGAGCGGCCAGTGAAGAGGAGTTACTGACTGTGGCGCGGCGGCATCGGGACTGGATGCTTGGCGCGGGCACGACCACCATCGAAGCCAAATCAGGTTACGGGCTGGAGCGCGCGACGGAACTGCGAATGCTGCGCGTGCTGGCGCGGCTCAATGCTGAGGGTCCGGCGCGCATTGTTTCGACGCTGCTGGCGGCGCATATGGTTCCTCCTGAGTTTGCGGACCGGCGAACGGAGTATGTGCGCTGGATTGCCGAGGAACTGATTCCTGAAGTGGCCGCGGCGAAACTGGCTGCTTATTGCGATGTGTTTTGTGACGACCATGCATTTACCGTGCAAGAGGCGCACACGGTACTTACGGCGGCCATACGTCACGGCCTTGGATTGCGCGTTCATGCCGAGCAATTCCGGGAAAACACGGGAGCCGCGCTGGCTGCGGAACTGGGCGCGGCGACCGCCGATCATCTTGAGGCCGCAACCGGCGAAACGCTAGGCCTGCTGCACAAGGCCGGTGTACAGCCAGTGTTGTTGCCGGGCTCCGTCTTCGCGCTCAGTCGCACTCAATATCCGCCCGCACGAAAGATGATCGATGCCGGCCTTGCCATCGTGCTGGCCACCGACTTCAACCCTGGGTCATCTCCGGTGGCGTCGATGCCATTCGTCCTTTCCCTGGCGTGCTTGAAAATGCGACTAGCTCCCGCTGAGGCGCTGATCGCTGCAACCATCAACGCAGCATACAGCCTTGGCATGGGGGAGCGCGTAGGGTCACTCGAAGCGGGCAAGGAAGCCGATTTTCTGATTCATGAAGTGAGCGATTACCGCGAACTTGCGTATTTCATCGCCGCGCCTCTGAGGCCGCGCGTTTTTGTCGCAGGTAAGGAAGTAACACGGTAAACAGTAAAGAGAAAGGTCGCTATCAAATCAGGCCCAGGAAGTTATCCTTGCGCAGTTGTGCGCCGGGAAATGCAATCTCAGGCTTTGTAACTCCCAGTGTTCCACTTATCGCCTCATCTAAAACCTGACGAAAGTCAATTGTCACGGCCAGATCGCGACTCTCATTCAGTTGTTCCTTGGCCAGACCCGGCCATTTGCCATAGACCTTGCCGCCTTTGACGTTGCCACCCAGCACGAACATGACGTTCGCGTGGCCGTGATCGGTGCCGCCTGTGCCGTTCTGTTCAGCGGTGCGGCCGAACTCGCTCATCGTCACCAGCGTAATCTTCTCCGCCTCGTCGCCCATATCGCGCCAGAAGGCAGAGATGCCTTCGGAGAACTCCTTGAGCCGGTTGGCAAGATCGCCATTCACACTGCCCTGATTGTGATGCGTGTCCCAACCGCCGATGTCGGTGAATGCGGTCTCGACGCCAAGATTGGCCTTCATCAGCTGAGCAATCTGCTTCATGCCATTGCCGAAGGGAGTAGCAGGATAAACCGCCCCCGCAGCCGGAGTGTAGTGCGCTGGATCAGTTGAGCGCAGCATTTTCACGGCCTCGAAGGTCGACTCGCCGGCTGTGTGCAACAAGGCATCGCTCGACTCGTCATACATCGACTGAAAGGCATTGCCGGCCGGCGCCTGGGCAGGACCCCGCCCGCCGACGTTGAAGTCCAGCACATTCCCGATTGAGATTGCTTCGATCTTGCCCGCCAATGTGCGCGGAAGCTCCGATCCCAACGCGATTGCGCGAAATGCCGTGTGCTCCATTCGGTAGCGAGCATTCGTACACTGGTCCTCCGACTGAAGGGCACGGTTGAGCCATCCATCCACCGTGGCTTTGTTGCCCGGCGTGCCAGACTCCATGTAGTCTTGCGCGTCGAAGTGTGAGCGCGTCGTGTCCGGCGATCCCGCCGCCGGCACAATTGCCAGGTGGCCCTGGCGGTAGAGCGGTTCAAAAGAGGCAAGCGAAGGATGCAGCCCGAAGAACCCATCCAGATCGAGTACCTGATTCTGCGGAATCGAGATCGTTGGGCGCAAAGCATAATAATTCTTCTCGGCGTAAGGCACTACGATGTTCAATCCATCTGCCGCGCCACGCTGAAAGATCACGACTAACTTCTTGCCTTTTGAATCTGGAGCCTCGGATTCAGAAAAGAGCGTTCGCGTTAGAAACGCCGGGACCGCCGAGCTTCCGACCATTGCCAGTGCGCCGCTGCGCAGAAAGATACGTCGTGTGATGCTCATCTTGTCCTCGTCTCAAGCTTCGTGCCTTCGCCAGTTCGTTTCGATTCCAGGCGCCAGTTATCGCCGTTGAAACTCTGGAGAGCCCAGCAGCAATCCCGCCAACAGCGCATCTTGCTTCTCGCGTGCCGCCGGTGTTATGGGAGGGTTGGGTAACTTCGGTTTGCCGGTGACCTGGGCGGCAGCGTTGATTGGTTGAGCCGGAGCGCTTCGAGTTATTGCATTGTCCGTCCGTGCTTCGGCCCGACTCTCGACCTGTGCCAACAGCGTCTTGCGCGTTTGGTCACTGACTTCGTCTTGAATGAGCCGATTCTCCAGCCGCAACTCATCGGCAGCCGCATCCATCGGCGCTTGATCGACGGCGACTTCCCCTGCCAGGTCGCCATCCCCCGCATTAGCCATCCATGCAGTCTGAATCCCGGCCATTTTGTTCGCGGCCAGATTCAGCGCGAAGTTCATGCGGTTCACCAGCGCGCCGGTATTCACCCAGCTCTTCGCGTCGGAAGAGTAACCAGTGGGCGGCACGCATCCATATAACGGCATTCCCATGCGATCGAGCGCATTGGACAACTGCATCAGGCTACCCGTCTCCGCATTGCTAGCGCGCACTGCCGACACCACGTATTCGAGCGGTGTCTTGACTTTGGCGCGATACACATCGCGCTGCCAGAACTCGGGCGAGTGAAACATCGTCCGAAGCACGGCGGCAATATCTCCATCGCTGGCGAGATAACTCTTCGCCATGCGATTGACTAGGCTCTGCGGCGGATCGTCGGCCACAAACCGGATCGCCAGCTTGCGGCTCAGAAATTGCGCCGTTGCCGGCCGCTCCGCCAGCTTGTGCAGCATCTCCAGTCCTTCGTTCACTCCACCGTCTTTCACCTTCGACCCGAGCACCTTCTTTGTGCCCGGCTCATGTTTGCGCTCATCGAAGAGAAAGCCGCCGCCGCGCGCTGGCTGGTCAACGGTCCAGCCGGTAAACACGCGCGCCATCTCGGTCACATCATGTTGGGTGTATCCGCCATCGACGCCCAGTGTGCGCAGTTCCATCAGCTCGCGCGCATAGTTTTCGTTCAATCCGGATGAAGGAGCCGGCTTGCTTTGCTTTGCTGCTCGTTCCTTGTCTTTCTCGGCAACCGTCGAATCAGGCCCCATGCTGCTTGCGTTGTCCAGATAGAGCAGCATGGCAGGACTCTTTGCCGTAGCCACGAGCAAATCTTCAAACTTGCCCAGCGCCCGCGGACGGATAACATCCCGTTCGAAGCTCACCAGATAGTAGGGAGTTTCTTCATTCTTATGCAGAAACACATTGAAATGGTTGAGCCAGAAGTCCGTCATGACTTCCTGTAACTCGGCTGGACAGTAGACGTCGCGAATGAGCCGCTGTTCCTTCATTTCATCGATGACGGCCTTGCCTGGATTCTCAAGGTCGGCCACCACCTCGCGCTCTCCCGCTGTCATCTTGTCTACGAGTTGTGCGCGTTGCCCTCCCTTGAGGTTTTGGCGAAAGCTCTCAAGCTTGTCCGGCGTCATGGCCAGCAAGCGCGTTTCGCGCTGCTTCGGCGGAAGCGCCAGGATTGCCAGCTCCTCCGCATCGGCGGGGGAGGGCCGAGCGGCAACGGATTCAACGGCCTTCGCCTTGCCGGGATCGCCTGGAGACATCGTGAGGTTGGATGCTGTCGCGGCATTGGACCCCATCGCCGCATCGGAGGAAGATTCAGAGGCCATCTGAGTCTTCGACGCGTCCATAGCCGCAGCCCCCATCTCCTGTCTCATCTCTGGGCCAGGGGGTGAGGCCATCGCAGCAGGCAAGGGATCTTTGGCAGGCGCCGGAGCCACGGCAGCTTCTGCCTTTTTCTCGGCGTTTTTAGCTTCCCGTTCTTTGTAGAAGGCGATTTGATCGCTATACACAGCGCGCAGAATTGGGGTATTCGGCACGGGGAGCTTTCCATCCGCAGCCTGCCGGATGATTGCCCCGCTGGGGAAGGCCATCAGCAGTTGCTGCGATGAAAGCCGCATCGCCGGGAGTTCGCTCAGCCGCCGATCCAGGTCGGTGAAATCCATCGTCGCTGGATGCAACTGCAGCTCAAACCAGCGGTCGAGTCCGATCTCGCGCACCCTTTCCAGATCTCCCGGGCGCGAACCGAAGGTGAATCGGCTCAGGGCATGAAGAATCCGTTCATCGTCATCGAGGGCCTTCACGGGCGGGTTGTGGATGTGACTGTCGTGAGGCGTTGAAGCAGTTGCCTGCTGACTCGGCAAGGGCAGAGCGGCCAGCGTGAGGCAGAGAGAACATCCGAGGAAGATGCGCAGGCGTTGCATAGACGCTCCGTCAATTGCACATTGGAATCATTCACTTGCCGGCGCGCAAAGCCGCCTCTCAAAACCAATCTTACCCGTCCTGTAATAGAAAACCCAATCTAGCAAAAAAGTTGCGGTTTGCATTGTGTCGATCTGAGAGCACACCTTGAATCGGGAGATGGCGCGCAGCCACTCATCTGCGTTAGGATGACTGCATCTTTTGAGGAAACCCTCCGGTGAAAGTTAATTCCAGACGGGTGCTGACGGCCTCGCTCGTCTTGCTGGCCGCTTTGCTTCTACTGCTGCGTATGGCCGGTGTTATGCGGCATTTGGGCGGACGCAAAGCAGCCCAGACCCATCGGAGTTCACAGGCAATTGCCGGGAACGCGGCCTTGGACTGGGGAGACCGCTTTGGCGACGGTACACCGAACTTTCTTCGGCTCACTGATCCGGCCGATCAGGCCTCATTTCGCCGCTGGTTTGTGCTGATCGCCGATTACCAGGCCATTCGCCCCAGGACAGAG
>Ga0302320_10002925_pt1 | contig 39908 bp, 28 predicted proteins | sample Bog_T0_3_FD_202130 | JGI IMG/M metagenome (GOLD analysis project Ga0302320, IMG submission 202130) | Peat permafrost microbial communities from Stordalen Mire near Abisko, Sweden - Bog_T0_3 | ecosystem: Environmental > Terrestrial > Soil > Wetlands > Peat | place: Sweden: Abisko, Stordalen Mire... | reverse complement strand
TTTGCCCGGCCAAAACCGGCGATGTCCCAGCCGCGCCCCGCAAATTGGACCGCGGTCCAAAACGTTTCTTCGCTCCCGGCCCATCCAAGCAGTCGCCTCGCGGCGGCTGGAGACGGAAATAGTTAACCCGAAACCCGAAAGCCTCGAATACCGGAGTGGCCATGGAGACGCTGGCGCGATCGCTAAACGCTTTCAGACCTCGCGGAGCGTTTGGAGAGCCGCGCTCCGGGGCCGCGAGTTCATCGTCCGCGTGCCGGCCGCTGCCGGTCAAAGAATCATTGGTCCGCGAGCACCTGATAAAAACGATGCCCTGACACCAAGGTTGAGTCCGTCAAATAACCGCGATTGCCGACGATTGTGACCGCGCCGGATAAGGTACTCCAAACCGGATCGGAGAGGTTGTCGACGTTCCGTTGCCGGCGTCAACCGAATTTGTGGAGTGGCTCACCAATAGTGAAGGTTGCTCATTTGGCTTCTTGCCCACGAACGGCGCAGGCGTTTATTCGATTCTCTCACCGTTCCACATCATTTCACGTTAAACTTCAATGATTGGGCTCATTACCGAGGCACGTTATTCTCTTAGAAAGGTTTGCGTGAACGGTTTATTGCGCTCCAAGGCCCATTTTTTCGTTTTCCCCGTCGTTCTGCCTGCAATCATTGTGGAACGAAGGGAGTGGAATTGTCGCTACACTCACTTTCCGGTATGCGGCACGGACGAAAAAGAACTGATCTCCAAAGTCGCGTCTGCGGCGCGTTCACCGCTGCTTTCAGGCGCGCGGTGTGCCAACGAACCACCGATAACTTTCGTCCGTATGAAAAGCGGCGCTGAAGCCACCGCAATGCGCTGGCGCGACTGCCGGCGGCTTCAAATCCCGCAGAGCGTCATGGAGGTCGGACGCTGCTACGGTCCACAGAGCCGCTCTCCGGGCCGAGAGTTCATCGTGCTGGTGCTCGTGCTCGTCCTCATATTAAGGCGTTTTCGGAAACGAGGACGATGGAGGGAAGTTTGACATTTGTTCTAATAAGCAGGCGACCCGTGTGTCGTAAAGGTGGAACACGATGTCTTGAAGGGCACAATTTGAGAATGAGAATGAGCCAGAGAATGAGGATGAAAATCCCATCCTGATTATGGATACCAGTTCAGAATGGCCGTAATGCGACCAACCGAAGCCAGCGAAGAATCGCCCGGGCCGGAAACGATCGAAGAGCTGTTCGCCGCTCTGGAATCGCCGCTTTTGGGCTATGCGCTCCGTTGCGCCGGCGAAGTGGGATCGGCCGAGGACGTGGTCCAGGAAGCATTCATGAAACTGCACGCGCAATTTGAGCAGGTACAGAAGCCCCGCCAGTGGCTTTACCGCACGGTTCATAATCTCGCGCTCAACCGCCGGCGCGACGCCCGTAAAACCGTCCCGCTCGAACCCGATCTCGAACACGACAATTCCAGGTTGGCAGGCGAGGGCGCGAGGAGCCGGGGGCACAGCTCCGCTTTTGACCCCGCCGATCCTGCGCTGCCGCCTGATGCGCAGATGCTCCGCGTCGAAGGCATCGGCCTGGTGCGCATCAGCTTGGAAACGCTGGATGCCCGCAGCCGCGAACTCGTGCGGCTGAAATTCCACGACGACCTTTCCTACAAGGAAATTGCCGGGCGCACCGGGCTGACCACCGGAAATGTGGGCTTCATTTTGCATACCGCGCTGAAAACCATCGCCGCCGAGCTGGCGAAAACGGGAGTCATGCCATGAACTTTTCCGTCACCCTACTCCGCAGCGCAGGTTGCCAACCTGCGCTACAAGATAAGTTTGCCGCGCTCTCACGAGACGCGGCCACAGTTGTGCCATGAATCCTGACCAGCCCTCACGCGAACAGATCGAGGCGCGCATCACCGCGCTGCTGCTCGGCGAACTCCCCGCCGACGAGGCCGCGCTGCTGCGCTATACGATGGCGCAGGACCCCGCGCTGCAACAACTGCACGACGAATTGCAGTCCACGCTCGTGCTCGTGCGCGAGGCGGCGAAACATCCGGCGGATGCGCCGGTGGAGAAAAGCGCACCGCTCAAACTTTCCGCCGAACGGCGGCAGAAGCTGCTGGCACATTTTAAGACGCAAAGGACAACCAGGACACAAGGCGAACGAGAGCCGTTGTTTTGGTTGAGGAGGATTGAGATGCCGTGGCTCGTTCCCGTGCTGGCGGCCGTTGCAATCATCGCGGTGCTTGCGGCGATGCTGCTACCGGCAACAAAACATTTATCCAATAGCCGGGGCACATATGGTTCGGACAATGCTCTAAGCTTCAGAACTTGGTCGGCGAACAACGCGCCAGCCGCAGCCATGAAGGCCAGCCCAGCCCAGCCACCATCTGGCAAGTTTGCCCTGATGGCCAATTCTGAGCCTGCACCCCAAGCCATCACGCTCGCGCCCGAAGCACAACTTGCTGCGCCGCTGGTTGCACCACCCGCACAAATGGTTTTGCCTCTACCGGAGTCAGCGCCTGAAGTTGCTGCGCAAGCGGGAGCACCCGCTGAAGCTGGAAAGGACGGGGTGAAATCACAAAACATCGTGGGGTCTGTGAATGTTCCCCTGGCTGCTGGCGAAACATTGACCATGGCTCCGCCGACAGCCGAAAGGCCTGCGGGTCAAACGGCACTTAACTATGACCATGGGCAGCAGAACGCAGCCAAGCTAGCGAGCACGGAATCTGTGGAAAATAAATGGATTGTGCCAGCTCAAGACACTGATTCGTCTGTTGAGCGCCCGTTGATCGAGGCGCAGCGCGAACGCGAGCAGAAAAAATTAATACGCAGCGGAAATTCCGAGGGCTTTTTTGCGTCGACGCCAGCTAATAGCCAATCATTCGCCAGGAATGACGCGGGTGTTGACCGTTCAATCGGGGGGTATCCGCCTTACAAAGGGGGACATGGATTTGCCATGGCCGGCCCGATTGTGAATGGCAATGAAGAAGCCTCTCCGGCTGCCGGCCTGCCTCCCGCATCCGCCGCCGAGCCGCTTGGACAATTCCCTGCGATTACACCCAGCGGAATATCCGACGGATATGCAAACGAGCAAAAGCTCTTCACGGCGAGGGTGATTCAGCGGCCGAAAACCGAGCCAGGCCAAAAATCGCAGCCCGAATTCAGCGATTCTCCACAATCCGGGGCAATGCGAAGCAGTGCGGTTGCCGGCATTGCGGGCAACAAGTTTTACGGCGGCCCGGCGCATGGTTCGGCAGAAAAAAAAGTTCCGCTTTTGGGCGACGTTCCAGTGGTGGGTAGTCTGTTTCAGAATTCAGCCAACCCCAGCCCAGTTGCCTCGGCGCCCATAGCCGCTCCGGCAGCAACCGCAGCCGCTGCGTTTAAATTTGATACCGACGACGGCCGCTTGCAAGGCGCTGAAGATCTGAATGGGGCAAAAAATACCTTCAACAGCACTTTGAATTCGGCTGGGAATAATACGTTTGCCGGAGGAGCACCAGTCCGCGCCGGCACGACGGTCACGTATGGCACCGCGCCTGTGATCAATGCCGCTGAAATCAAGTCGGGCGCACTCAGCGATTCTTTCAACCTCGGACTTGCCAATGGAGCACAGCCGTTGCCTAGCGTGGCCGCGGCCGAATCTGGGAATTTCGACAAGGAGTACACGCTGAAGGATGCGGAGAGGAAACGCGAACTTCAGAGCGACAAGGCAAATAAAAATGCCGGACGCCTTTACCTGCCGCAGTCGGCGGATGGTGACACTTCGCCAGAATGGGTTGGCGCACTCAACCAGCCTGTTCCAGATTCAAGTTCCGGCCGTGCGCCCCAAAATCGGAACCATTTTGTCACGCGTCATGCTTATACGATCCCAAATTCCGCTGCGGTTGATCAACTGCAAAGCACTAATTACGTCCAGGTGAATGGTATCGTGAATAATACTTTTAACCCGGACATTTCAGCCCTTCAGCCGGAAACAACGCAAGAGCATCAAAAAAATCAGCCCTACGACGCGGCCAATCGCGATTTGGAGCAAAAGTTGAAAATGCACGAATTGCTCGATTCCAAACTGGAGGCTGAAAAACTTGATTCGAACCTTCCAGAGAACAGCATGGTTCAGCTTACTGACCCGGCACAACCGGGACGTAGCCAGAACATCTGGCAGCGCCTCACGGGCCAGGTCGAAAGCAAGGCCCGCATCAAAATCGAGAATGATGTAGCCGACATTCAGGGCTTCGCAGGCCAACCTGCGGTCGCAAGCTTCGATCCCTACTTCATCCAGACCACGTTTGAAATCATGCAGTCTGAGGCTGTCTTGGGCAAAGTCGTTGACGCGTTGAATCTACAATCAGTTTGGGCCGACAAGAACGGTGGCGAAAAGCTGAACAAATCCCAAGCCATTGTACGGCTCAAACAGCAGCTTGATCTTCACCCCGTCAAGAACACCAAGCTGATTGAGATTGGCGTCACCAGTAACGACCCGAAAGAGTCCGCCGATATTGCCAATGCCGTGGCCAAAGCCTATGCCGATTATCGCGTTGAGTCTCGCCAGACATTGACTACCAGCGGACTCGCTGTGCTCGAAGACCAAGTTGCACAGCAACAAAAAGAAATCCAACTTGCCCAAGCAAAGGTGGAGCAGTTGGCTCAACAATCAACTCCCGAACCGGCTCCAGAACCAACTGACCTCCCCAGCCGCCGACCCGCGCCGAACGCTCCGGTGCCCCAGCCGGAAATCCTGACCAGCAGCAACAAATTCTCCACGTTTTCGCTGAACGTCAGCGACGTGTCGTTCAAATTCGCCGAGGCCAGTTTGCAAAATGGAAAACTGCCGGACACGGCTTCCATCCGGAGCGAGGAATTCATCAATGCCTTTGATTACCGCGACCCGGAGGCGGCCGAGGGCCAGCCAATGGCCTTCACGTCCGAGCGGGCGCGCTATCCGTTTGCGTACAACCGCGAGCTGCTGCGGTTCGCGGTCAAGACGGCGGCGGCGGGACGGCAGGCGGGCCGCGCGCTGAACCTGGTCCTGTTGCTCGACAATTCCGGCTCGATGGAGCGCGCCGATCGCGTCGCCATCATCCGCGAGGCGCTGCGCGTGCTGGCCGCGCAATTGGAGCCGCAGGACACCGTGAGCGTGGTCACCTTCGCGCGCACGGCGCGGCTTTGGGCCGACGGCGTCAGCGGCGACAAGGCCGGCGAAACGCTGGACCAAGTTGGCGGCATCACGCCCGAGGGCGGCACGAACCTCGAGGAAGCCATGCGGCTCGCCTATGAAACCGCGCGCCGCCATTACCTGGCCGGCGGCATGAACCGCGTCGTGCTGCTCACGGACGGCGCGGCGAACCTCGGCAACGTGAATCCGAATGCCTTGAAACAAAAAGTCGAGGCGCAGCGCAAACAGGGCATCGCGCTCGACTGCTTCGGCATCGGCTGGGAGGATTATAACGACGATTTGCTGGAGCAGCTTTCCAGCAGCGGCGACGGACGTTATGCGTTTCTGAATTCGCCGGAGGACGCGTCCAAGGACTTTGCGGCGAAGCTGACCGGAGCTTTGCAGATCGCGGCGGCGGACGTGAAGGTGCAGGTCGAATTCAATCCCGGGCGGGTGATTTCGTATCGCCAGATCGGTTACGCCACGCATCAGCTCACCAAGGAGCAGTTCCGCGACAACACGGTGGCGGCGGGGCAAATCGCGGCGCAGGAGGCGGGCAACGCGCTGTACACGATTGAAACCAATCCCAATGGCGACGGCCCAATTGCCACGGTCCACGTGCGCTATAAGGTCCCCGGCACGGACGAGTACCGCGAGCACAGTTGGGACGTGGCCTACACGGGCGGCGCGCCGGCGCTTGCACAAACCAGTCCCGCGATGCGGCTGGCCGCGACGGCCAGCGGGTTTTCCGAGTGGCTGGCGGCGAGTCCTTACGCGCAGGAGGTCACGCTGGATGAACTCCTCAAAGACTTGAGCGGCGTGCCGGAAATTTACGGCGCGGACGACCGGCCGAAGCAATTGGAAACGATGATCCGCGAGGCGAAGAGTTTGCAAGGAAAATGAAGACAATAAATTTCGAAAGACGCTTCGCGAAATTTGACAGCTCCGGCAGTCGCGCTAGCGTTTGGAGAGTTCTGACTTCAGCACCGCTTTCGGGTGAATGGAAGCTCTCATTCATTTCAGGGCGTACCGCGCGTCCGAAAGCGGCGGTGAACGCGCCGCACTCCAAACGCTTCGCGAAAACCAGGCGCGCACTCCGGGTCAAATGCTGGGGCTCCAATTTCACAGATTTTTTACAAACCTTTGACGCGCGCCTGACAACCGGCAGCCGTTGCGGCTGCTAAATAAATAGGAATTGAATTATGAAGACATCCATCGCCACCCTGCTGCTCCTGACGCTCAGCTTCACCGCCCGCGCTGGCATCACCTTGCAAGACTTCAAGCTGACTGGCGACCTAGGCGGCGAGGTTGCCGCCTTCACCTTGACCGGCAATGCGAAAGTGGATGATGCGAAAGGCGGCGAACTGGAACTTCTTTCTGGCGCGGTCGCGCTGACCAGCCTCGCCGGGAAGCAGCGCTGGCACATGGACGCCGACCAAAACGGGTTCAGCGCGCGATTTGACCGCAGCGGCACGTATCCCATCGAGCTGCATTTCAACGCCGCCGTGACGCGCAGCAACGACTGGCGCGCGGTCAACTTTCGCGTGGCCACCAGCGCGTTGCAACCGGTCGTCCTGGAAGGCCTGGCGGCGGACACCGAATTTCAGTTCGCCAGCGCCGCGCGCCCGGAACGCTCCGGCAGCAACTTCGTCAGCTACCTGCCGGTGGATGGCGCCGTGAATTTTGGCTGGAAACGGGCCCGCCCCGAAGCCGAGGGAAAGCTGTTTTATGCCGCCGAAATGCTCTCGCAGATCAGCGTCAGCCCCGACCTGATGCGGCAGTCTGCCTTGTTCAACGGCAAAATCATGCAGGGCGAGATGAGCCGGCTGACGTTGAAACTCCACGGCGCCGGCGAGGTCACGCGCGTGCAAGGCGACGACGTGCTGGCGTGGAACGTGGAGCCGGCGGCCGATTCCGGTGACCGGGAATTGATCATCCAGTTCAACCAGCCGCAGAAAGACGCCTTCGCGATCCTCGTCCAAATGCAGACGCCGCTCGGCGCTTTTCCGCAGACCGCCGAGGCGATCCATTTGCAGCCGGAAAACGCCACCCGCTTTGCCGGCACCTTCCGCATCGTGAACGACGGCGCGGTGCGGCTGGAGGTGCTGTCGGCCAGCGGCCTCTCGCAAATATCGCCGGAACAATTTCCGGAGGCGAACCTGTTTCACGCCACGGGCACGCAGCGGTTTGCCTATCGTTTCTCGAGCGCGGATTTTGCGCTGCGCATCCAGGCGGACCAGATTCTGCCGGAAGTCGGCGTGTCGGAGGTGCTGGCTTACAATCTGGGCGAAAGCGAACTGGCCGTGGAGGCGGAGATCGAACTGGACATCCGCGAAGCGCCCTTGCGCGAACTGCGGTTGATCATCCCGAAGGGTTACGCCATAGCGAAACTCACCGCCTCGGGCTTGAGCGATTATTTCACCGGCGAAACCCCGGATCATAACGGCGCGGAATTGCGCCTGGTGTATGGCCAGCCCATCGCCGACCGGCAGGTGGTGCAATTGCGCCTGGAACGCAATCAATCGCTGGGGGAAACGAATTGGGCCCTGCCGCGCGTCGAGGTGGCGCGCGCAAAATCCGTGCGCGGCTTCGTGGGCGTGTCCGCCGACAACGGTTTCCGGCTCGCGCCGGAGCGCACGCAGGCCCTGACGGAAATTGCGACGGCGTTTTTTCCCAAGCAGATCGCCAGCATCCAGTCGGCCTTTCGCGTGAGCGAACCGGACTGGGAGGCCACCATGCGCGTCGAGCGGCTCCCGCAGATGGTGCAGGCAGACGTCTTTCATCTTTTTTCCATCGGCGAAGGCATTGCCTACGGCAGCAGCGTGATGAATTACATGGTCAGCGGCGCGCCGGTGTCGGCGTTCCGCGTCGAGCTGTCGGATGAGTATTTCAACATTGAATTCACGGGCAAAGACATCCGCAACTGGGAGAAGACGACGAACGGCTGGCTGGTGCAACTGCACACGCCGGTGTCCGGCGCGTACACCCTGCTCGCCACCTACGAGCGACCGTTCAAGCCGCAGGGCGAAACGCTGGCCTTCACCGGAGCGCGCCCGCTGGACGCGCAATCGGAGTCCGGCCACACCATCATCATCAGCGCGTACCAATTCCAAGTGAAGGCCGCGGATGTTTCCCCCGGACTGCTGGAACTCGAACCTGGCGAAGTGCCGCCGGAATACCGCCTATTCTTCGACCAGCCGGTGCTTAAGGCCTATCGCTATTCCGCGCGCCCGTTTAATTTGAAACTGGCGTTGAGTCCGCTGGCGCAGGGTGATTCGCTGGCGCAGGTCGTGGACCGCGCGTCGCTCACCACCCGCATTTCCAAGGAGGGCCAGGCCATTACCGATGTGCGCTATTTTGTGAAGAGCCGGGGCAACCCGAATTTCAGCGTCACGCTGCCGGAGAAAACCGAATTGTGGACGGCCACCGTCAATGGCAAGCCGGTGGTGCCGGTGACCGATGGCGCGGCCAACCTCATCCCGCTCCCGCAACACGCCGATCCCGACACGGTCCTGACGCTGGATCTGAAACTGGCCGCACGCGCCCCGGATGCGGGGCACCTTACCATCGCGACACCCAAGGTCGCCACCCCGGTGATGCTGGCGGAATGGCAACTGCAACCCGACGAAGGCCAGCAATTGCGCTTCCTCAGCGGCACCCTCACGCCCGTTGGCGGCAGGACGGACGTCTCGGGCTTCGCCCAAATCGGCCAAACGATTCACGGCTACAAGGCCGGAGCTTTCTTGTTTTCGTGGGTCATGTCCCTCGGATTTTTGTTTCTGGCGTTGCTCTTCTGGCGCTGGGCGGCAGCGGAAGGAGTTTATCATCGCACGCCACGGCACGTGCTGGGCGCGGCGGCGGGACTGGGCGCGCTGGCCATCGCCACAGTTTCATTTCTGCAAATTTTCTCCACGGTGGAACCCCTGCCGCTCACCGCGCCCGGGACACTGACCTTTCTGGCGCCGGTGCAACAGGCCGGCAACGCCATTACCGTGCAGGTCGCCAACCTCGCGGCGGCCGAGGCCCGTCCCAGCACCATCGGTCGCGCCTGGCCCGCGGTGTTCGCGGTGGTGCTCTGGCTGCTCGGATGGCTGCGCAACGACAAAGCGGTCAAGGCGGCGTTCGGATTTTCCGGCTGGCTGCTGCTGTCCTGGGCCGCGCTGCGATTGCCCAATGGCATGCCGGTGTTGCTCGCGGTCATCGCCGCGTTTTTGCTCCTGCGCGTGCTGTTTCCGTCGACAAGGCAACTCTGGCGGGTACCGGAGAAACCAAAAGTTGATTCACCGCCGGTGCAAGCCGACGTGCCGCCGGTGGTGGCCACGCTGCTGATCGGGCTGCTCTTGCTGGGCGGCGCGGTGTCCGGGCAGGCCATGGGGACGCTGCCGGAAGGTGGACCATCCAGGCCAACGAGCCGGGACGGTGCCCGGCGCTCCGAAACGCGGCCGGAGTCAGTGGTGCAACAGCTCCGGGTGGCGGATGGATTTGTCACCGCCACGGCCAAAATTCATTGGCAGGCGGAACGAGGCGAAACGCTGCCGCTGCTCTTTGAACCGGCGGTGCTGACCCGGGTGAATTACCCGAAATCGCTGAAGCTGGAAGCGTGCCCCGCCGGCTCAGGCAGTTCCCAACAACTGGTGGTGCAGTCCCGCGGCACGTTTGACATCGAGGTCCAATATCAACTGCAAATCACCAAGCTCAACAGTGACAGCGGATTTGCGCTGCCGGTGCCCGGCGGCCTCATCAACCGCGCCACGCTGTCGCTGGTGAATCTGGATGTGGATGTGTTTTCGCCGCAGGCCGTGTCCGTGCAGCGCAGCACGTCGGGAAGCAATACGGTGGCCACGCTGGTGCTGTCGCCCGGCAGCACTTGGGTGGGCTGGAAACCGCGCAGCCGGGACGTGAAAAACGAAAAGCCGGTGTTTTATGCCGAACTCTCGCAGCTATATGTGCCGTCGGCGGGCGTCGTGGAAGGGGTGCATCAAGTTTCCATCCGCCCCGCCCAAGGCGAACTGAGCGAATTGATTTTTGACGTGCCGGCCGGAGCCACGATCACGGATGTCAGCAGCAGCCGGCGTGAGGAGGCGCAAACCTCAAATCAAGATCCTAATCAGAGCCTCGCAGCTCCGGCTGCCACAGGCATGGTGTCCTTCTGGCGTTTCGATCCCGACTCCCGAAAACTGCGGGTCACATTGAACCCCGCGCAATCCAGGCCGTTCGCACTGGTGATCCGCTCGCAGGTGGCCACGGGCACCCTGCCCTTCGCGCAACGCGTCGGTTTGCTGGCCGTCGAAGGGGCCGCCGGCCAGATCGGATTGCTGGGTGTGGCCACCGGCAACGAAGTGCAATTGGACGACGTCGCCGCGGACAAATTCTCCGCGATCAATCTCGAGGATTTTTCCGGCGCGGTGGCCCAGCCGCTGGCCGCGCAATTTCCGGGACTGACCGTACGCCGCACGTTCCGCTATGCGGACACGCAGGCCACAGCCTTGCTCAAGGCCTCGGCCGTGGAACCCGACGTGCGCGTGGAAACCCAGGACACACTCTCGCTCGGCGAAGACCGCACCGTGCTGGCAACGACGGCGGAGGTCGCCATCACGCGGGCGGGGATTTTCAAATTGAGCTTCCTGATGCCGGCGGGATTTGACGTGGAAGCCATCAGCGGCGCGGCCTTGAGCCACTGGACGGAATTGAAAACCGACGCCGGCCGCATCATCACGCTCAATCTCACCGGCAAGACGGACGGCCAGCAGCAATTCCTCATCAGCCTCTCCGGGCCGGGCCTGAAAACCGCCCGCGGTTGGACGGTGCCGCAAGTCTCCCTGCGCGAGGCCAGCAAGCAGCGCGGCACACTGCTCGTGGTGCCCGAACAAGGGATGCGCCTGGAGGCGACCACGCGCGAGGGCGTGACCCAGCTCGACCCGCAAAAATCCGGCGTGCGGCAGAAAGGCGTGCTCGCCTTCCGCGTCCTCGAAATCCCCTGGAGGCTGGCGCTGGACATAGAACAAGTGGATCCGTGGATACAAGTGACGAGCCTGCAACATGCCACGGTCAACGAGGCCCAGGTGAAGGTCGCCGCGAATTTGCAGTATCAAATCGAGAACACCGGTCTGAAATCGTTCCGCGTCCTGCTTACCACCAACGCCGAGGGCGTGACTTTCCAAGGCGATCAGCTGGCGGATTTCCTGCCGGTGGACGGCGCGGTGACCAACGGGTTGCAGGCGTGGGAAGTCAAACTGCACCGGCGCGTCATCGGCCAGTATTTGCTGCAGGTGAATTATCAGATCCCCAACGCCGGCTCATCGGGGGAAACGATTTTGCGAGGGGTGCTGGCGGCGGACGTGAATTTGCAGCGCGGCTTTGCCACGGTGGAATCCGCCGGACGATTGCAATTGCGCGTGGACGACCTCCCGGCCTCGCTCCAGCCGACGGAATGGCAGGGCATTCCGCACGCCTTGCAAAAGGACATGTCCACCGCATCGGCCAATTTCGCCTATCGTCTGGTCGAGCCTGATTTTCAACTGCCGCTCAAGCTGGAGCGTCACGACGCCGCGAAACTCCTGGCCGCCCATGTCAATGACATCACGTTCACTTCGGTGATATCCGACGCGGGCGTGATGCTGACGCAGGCGAAATTGGACATTCTGCCCGGCGACAAGCGCCTGCTGAATCTCACTTTGCCGCCGGGCGCGAATTTCTGGTTCGCCTTTGTGAACCAGAACGGGGTGTGGCCGTGGCGCGAAGGCGAACAGATCCTGATTCCGCTGGAACAACAGTCCCGCGGCGACCAGCCGGTGCCGGTGGAGATTTATTTCAGCTGCGATGCCGGCAAACCCGGAGGGAGCGCGCTGGACTTGAATTTGCTGGCGCCGAAGTTCGATTTGCCGCTGGAAAATCTGACGTGGCGCGTGTTTCTGAACGATAAATGGCTGGTGAAAAAGTGGAGTGGCTCGCTGCAACTACAGCAGCAGGAAATCGTGGCCAACGGTCTGTTGGACGTGCAAGGCTACCTGCAAAACGAATCGTCCTGGAAGCAATCCAAGACGCAGCAGGCCGAGCAGATGCTGGCCGCCGGCAACACGGCGCTGCAAAACGGCGACCCGCAATTGGCGCGGCGCGCCTTCGAGTCCGCTTACGGTTTGTCCGCCAGCGACCAGGCGTTCAACGAGGATGCGCGCGTGCAGCTCAACAATCTGAAATTACAGCAGGCGCTGATGGGCTTGAATGTTCGCCAGTCGGCCGTGGCGGGTGAAATCGGCGGGGTCGGCGGCAAGTTGAACGAATTGCGCAATAACAAGGAGGCCAATTACACGCAGCAGGACGCCAAGCAGATCATTGACAATAACAGCGCCGATGAAAACGCGGCGCTGATGAAACTCGCGGACCGGCTCATTCAGCAGCAGGACGCGGCCGTGGCCAGCCCCGCCGTCATCCGCGCGAACATCCCCGAACAGGGCCGACTGCTCACGTTCAAGCGCGCCGTGGTGGTGGATACGTGGGCCGACCTGAACATTGCGCTGCACGCGCGCACGGCCCAGGGCGTGGCCTGGGGATTCCGTGCGGCGGTGCTGGCGCTCGTGGCGCTGGTGCTGGCGGGATTTGCGCTGCTCGCCCGCAGCCTGGTGAAAACGGAACCGCCCGGTTAATCCCTAAATCCGAAATCCGGAGTCCGAAAGAAACCCGGAGCCCGAAAGCCGAATTAGATGGTCGCACACGTCGTGACAAAGCGGCGGAAGGCCGCACGCAGCCAAGACGCTGGCGCGTTAACCGATGGCCACCGAACCGCGCGTAGCGTCTTGGACTGCCCGCTCTGGCGCTTTTCTACGCCTACCAAGCGGCCCCCGACCTTCTAATCATTTTGAAAGTGAGGCAACCGAGGCACCGTTCAGTTCAATCTTGCAAATTCCTCGAACACAAGAGTATCCCACATCCGCCGACAAAACATGCGGACACATCGCCATAAACTGGAAATGGCGGCCCAGAAAAAGCGACCCAATAAACCACTCAATCGTCAAGAAACCATCGATCTTTCCAGAATATTCCAGTCCCGAAACACGGCAAATCATGGTCTGTGTGATGGCAGCAATAAATATCGTTATGAAAACCGTTTTCAATCCACCCCGAAATTACTGATTGAGCGGGTCGTTTCAAACCAAAGAGAAACCAACTATACGCCACTAGCAGCCTCATCTTTGGAGTGCGGAAAACGTCCGCAAACCGCATCGTCCACCCAGATATCTTCGTCCAGCTCTTCCCAGCGCAGGGCTAAGCCGTGAAGACGCAGTTGGACTTTTTCGAGCAGGGCTTGCGGAGCGTTGGCAAGCCGCGGATACTTGACAGCGGGAAAACTCACACACCGGCCGTAGGTCAAATCCAAGCAAATCCGCCTGGCTTCCACCCAGCAGCGACTGGCCGCAGCTTCGGTTGTTGGTTCCACGACCATGCATTTGAATATAAGCGTCCAGCAGTTTTTGGCAATGCTCGTCCACGAGTTTTTCGATGCGGTCCAGTTCGGGTTTGCCAAATCCATAATTGGACGCGAGCGAAATGGGGCGCAGCCAAAACTTGGCCTCCATTTCCTCGCGGGCAACGTGGATATGCGGCGGTTCGTTGCCTTCGCGGCTGTAAAAATGCAAGCGATACGGGCCGACTCGCAACACGGTTGCCATGGCCCAATGCTGGCAGTTGAGCCACAAACAGGCAACGAGCGTTGCTTCAAATGTCGCCGAAGACAATGTCCCTTCCGGGTAACGCCCTGGAGTTTGGACCTGGCTGCGGCTCAAAGAGCCGCGCTCGGCAAATTGGGACACCGGCAATCCTCCTCGGAGCTGCTCGACACCGGCGCTCGGCGGCATCATAATGCCGCATGGACAAAGACCAAGTGGCGGACATCCTGGTGGAGATCGGCACCCTGCTGGAATTGAAGGGCGAGAACCCTTTCAAGACGCGCGCCTATGCGAACGCGGCGCGGACGATCCAGGGGCTCCACGAGCCGCTGGGGAAAATCGTGGCCGAAAAACGGCTGGGCGAAATCAAGGGCATCGGCGAGGCGCTGGAACAAAAAATCACCGAATTGGTGGAAACGGGAAAATTGAAGTATTATGACGATTTGAAGACCTCGCTGCCGCCGGGTCTGGTTGAGCTGCTGGAAATCTCCGGTTTGGGGCCCAAGAAAATCCAGGCCCTGAACCAAAAACTGGACGTGGACTCCATCGCGAAGCTGGAGGCAGCCTGCCAGACGGGCCAGGTGGCGGCGCTGGACGGTTTCGGCGAGAAGACCCAGGCCAATATTCTGGAAGGCATCGAGCGCCGGCGGAATTACGCGAGCAAACATCTGTTAAGCCGCGCCTTGACCGCCGCCGAGCCGTTGCTGGAACGTTTGCGGGAGCATCCGGCGGTCATCCGCTGCAGCGCCGCGGGCAGCCTGCGGCGGTTCAAGGAAATCATTGGCGATATTGACTTGCTGGCCTCCTCCAAGCAGCCCGCGCAGGTGATTGATTTTTTTGTCTCGCAGCCGGGCCTCGTGAAGGTGCTGGCCAGGGGCGAGACCAAGGCCAGTGCCATCCTCGACGGCGGCATTCAATGCGATTTGCGCGTGGTCAGTGACGCCGAATTCCCGTTTGCGCTGGCGTATTTCACCGGCAGCAAAGAGCACAACATCGTGATGCGGCAACGGGCGATTCAGCGCGGCCTGCGGCTGAATGAGTACGGGCTGTTCAAATCAAAAGAGGAAACGCGCGACCCAAAACTGCTCGTGCCGTGCCGGGACGAGGCGGAGATCTTCCACGAACTGAAACTGGCGTTTGTGCCGCCGGAACTGCGCGAAGATGGCGGTGAATTCGCGGCGGCGGAAAAAAACGAGCTGCCCGCACTGGTGGAGTGGACGGATCTCAAAGGCGCGCTGCACAATCACTCCGATTGGAGCGACGGCCGGAATTCATTGGCCGAGATCGCCGCGTACATGGAAGACCTGGGGCTGGAGTATTGGGCCGTCACCGATCACTCCAAATCCTCATTTCAGGCGAACGGGCTGGATGCCATCCGCCTGCGCAAGCAGATGCAGGAGATCCGCCGGCTGAACGAAACCATCGCCGCCCGCGGCGGCGGGTTCCGTTTGCTGACCGGCAGCGAAGTGGATATTTTGAAGGACCGCCTGGATTTTGAAGACGACATTCTAGCGGAGCTGGACGTGGTGGTCGCCAGTTTGCATGTTCCCTCGAGCAGCGAGGCCGAAAACACCAAACGCATCCTGCGGGCGGTGGAAAACAAATTCGTCCACATGATTGGGCACCTGACCGGGCGGCTGCTGTTGGAGCGCGAGCCATACCCGGTGAACGTGACGGCCATCATAGACGCCTGTGCCGCCACCGGCACTTGGTTGGAGTTGAATTGCAATCCGCGCCGGTTCGACCTGGACTGGCGGCACTGGCATTACGCTAAACGCCAAGGGGTGAAGTGCGTGATCAACCCCGATGCGCACCGGAACGAGCACGCGGGTTTTCTGCGCCTGGGGGCGGGAATCGCGCGCAAAGGCTGGTTAACCAAGGCGGACGTGGTGAATTGTCTGCCGGGGGCGGCGCTTCAAAAGGCCCTATGACGAATGGGTGGCAAAAGGGAGCAAGATCTGACTGAACCGCAAATATTTGGGCGAATTCTGGCTGGGCAAACACCAAAAAAAACCTTTGACGCCTTGCCTGCCCCCCTGCTAGATTAATGGGGCTCGCGACTGCAAACCCTTTTTTTGAATGGAAACGAGTGTGGGCGGTCAAAAGCATTTAAAACCATTATGAACCGATTCTTAGTCTCCGCCGGGCTGGTGGCCATCAGTGCCGCCGCGTTGGAATCCGCGACCGCCGACGATTCGACGGGACCAAAATACTGGAGCGTGGGGGCAACGCTGAGGGGGTTTTACGATGACAACTACGATATCGGCACCTCTTCCAGAGGCAGTGCCGGCATTGAATTTCTGCCGACGGTTTCCTTCCACGTGCCGCTGCAATCCACGGACATCGGATTGCGCTACACCTATGGCCTTTATTATTACGAGGATCGCCAAGAAATTGGAGTGGATTCGATTGACCAGACACATCAGTTGGATTTGTGGGTGGATCATGCGTTCAATGAAAACTGGAAAGGCAAGGTCACTGATACCTTTGCCGTGGGGCAGGAACCGGAACTCCTGAGTCCCAATCCAGTTACGGCGGTGGCGACACCTTTTCGCGTTGACGGCAACAACCTTTCCAATCACGGCGCTCTTTCGCTGGATACCTTTTGGACGCGGCAGTTTAGCACCACCTTGACCTACAACAATGGATGGTATGATTACGACAACAGCGGGGCGATGTTGACTCCTGGCGGGTTGATAATGAACGGGAACAACTCTGGGCCCAGTTTGGCGGGCCTCTTGGACCGGATTGAGGAAAGCGTGGCCTTGGACTTGAAATGGCATGTTTCGCTGGATACAGTCGCGTTTGTGGGCTACTCGTTCGCTTGGGTGAACTACACCGCGAACGAGCCAATTGCGACTGTTCCCTTGAGGGGCTCCACCTTCACCTACCACAGCTCCGACCGCGACAGCCTGACCCACTACGCATACCTCGGTTTGCAGGAAGACTTTACGCCGAACTTGACCGCGACCATTCGCGCTGGCGGCGCGTACACGGATGCCTATGCTGATCCCCTTTATCCCTCGGCTTCCCTGTCACCCTATGCGGATCTATCGTTGGAATACACCTACTTGCCCGGCAGCTATGTTCAGTTTGGTTTCACTCAGGATATCAGTTCGACCGACCAGATCGACCCAACCACCTCTGGCAGCACTACGGGAGGCATCACGCAATATGCCGAGAATTCGGTGCTGTACCTGGACGTGAACCACCGGATCACGTCGAAACTGATGGCCACCCTGATCGGCCGGGTGCAATACACAACGTACCAAGGCGGCCTCGCCAATACGGATGAGACGACCGACTACGGCTTGGGCATTAACTTATCCTATCAATTCAATAATCACTTCTCAGTGGATGCGGGCTACAATTATGATAATGTCGTGTCGGATATCGCCGGCTACAGCTACACCCGCAATCGGGTTTACCTCGGATTGACCGCTGTTTATTGAAGCCTCGCGGATTTCCAGATGTTTTGAACGTGAAGCCGGGAGCCCGGGTCTAACTGGCTCCCGCTATTTTTTTAGTTTTTAGATCTATGGACGACATTAAAACTTTTGCACCGCCGGAAGCCAAGCTGCACTTCTTGGACTACTGGCGTGTGATTCGCATCCGCAAGGCCATCATCATCACGGTTTTCCTCATCACGGCCATCATCGCCACGGCTGTCACTTTTGTGCTGCCGGAATCTTATTCCAGCACGGCGCGCATCAAGGTGGAAAACGACATAACCGACATTCAGGGCTTGAACGGCACGCCCACGTACATGCCGTTTGACCCGTATTTCATCCAGACCACGTTTGAAATCATGCAGTCGCAACTGGTATTGAGCAACGTCATTGCCTGGCTCAACCTGAACACGGAGTGGGGCAAGAAGTATTACAACGGCGAGACGCTCAAGACCACGGAGACGATGGAGATTCTCAAGCAGCGCATGCAGCTTGCGCCGGTCAAAAACACCAAGCTCATCGCCATTACCGTCTATAGCGACGACAAGAACGAGGCGGCGGACCTGGCCAACGCCATTGCCAAAGCTTATTCGACTTACCGCACAGATTCCCGCCGGCTCTTGACCACCAACGGCGTGGCCGTGTTTGAGGAACAATTGCGGCAGCAGGAACAGGATATCAAAACCAACCAGGATGAAGTCGAGTTGCTCCGCCAGAAATTGCATATCACCGATCAAGACCCTCACGCCACCGCGCCATCGCCTACCATAGACAGCCAACAGTTGCAAATGATCAACTCGCAGAGGATCGAAAGCGAAAAGCTTTACAACGAGCAACTGGTTCAATTGCAGGAACTCAAGTCCATTGAGACCAACAGCCAGGCCAAGTTGCGGGATGTGCTGCCCCAGATGGCGCAGGACGCCGCGCTCAGCGACTTGCTGGCCAAGCTGCATGAATCCGAGCAAAAGTTTGTGACCCTGACAAACGACTTTTCCCTCGAGAACATTGAAGTCAAGCGCGTGCAATCTTTGATTGTGGAATTGAACCATGAAATTGATGACCGGGTGATCGGCATCATGGCCGGCTTGGAAAGCAAAGTGGTTTCCACCAAAGCCGCGCTCGACGAATTGACCTCCTCGGTGGATGCCGCCAAGGAAAGGGACCAGCTGGCGGCCAAAGACAATCAGCCTTATTATGATGCGCAGCGCAATTTGCAGCAAAAGCTAAGGATGCATGATCTGCTCTATTCCAAGCTGGAGGCGGAAAAGCTGGATTTGAACCTGCCCCAGACTTCCATGGTGCAGATAACCGATCCGGCGGAGCCGGGCAAGACACCGGTCAAACCAAACAAGACGGTGAATATCGTGCTCGGCCTGATATTTGGCTTGGTAATGGGCGTGGGCCTGGCCTTCTTCATTGAGTATCTCGACACCAGTGTCAAGACCATTGACGACGTCGAACGCACCTTCCAGGCACCGGTGCTGGGGGTCATTCCCCAGAACATCGGCTACTTGTTGGAAGAAGGCTCCGAGAGCAAACACGCGGAAGCCTACCGGGTGTTGCGCACCAACCTGATGTTTTCCCGCAAGGATGAAAAGCTGAACACCATCGTCATCGTGAGTGCCGGCGCGGGCGAAGGCAAGTCCACCACGACCATCAATCTTGCGACGGTGTTTGCGCAGGCCGGCAACCGGGTGCTGGTGGTGGACTCCGATTTGCGCCGGCCCACGTTGCACAAATTATTCAAAGTGTCCAACAATCTCGGTTTGACAAATTATCTTCTCAAACAGAATGATCTGGCCGAACTGGTGCAGACCACGCCCGTGCCGAATCTCGACTTTATGGCCAGCGGCCGCCTGCCCAACAGTTCAATGGGCATTCTCGGCTCAGCGCAGATGAAGGAGTTGATCTCCGAACTCAAACAGCGTTACGATTTCATCCTGTTCGATTCGCCGCCCATCCTCGGGGTCAGCGATGCCTCCATTCTGGCCAGCGAAGTGGATCTGGTCATGCAGGTCATCCAATACCGCCGGTATCCGCAGCCGATGACCATTCGCGCCAAGCAGATGATTGAGAAAGTCGGCGGCAATTTCGTGGGCATGGTGCTGAACAACATTAACATGTCGCAAGACGAAGGCTATTACTACTACAGCGGCTACTATCACGACTATTATTATTCCCGCAGCGCCACCGAACAGGAAGCTGAAGCCAAGGCCGAAAAACCCGGGAATGCTCCCGGCGAAAAATCCGAGGCCGACATCAAACAAAAATATTAAGCGCCGTTGCTCATGCACCTTCCACCGCTGATAAAACTCAAGAAAGTCCGGCTCCCCGGGTTCCACCTCCTGCTGGCCTCAACCCTGTTGGCGCTGGGGTTGACCGGTTGTTCCACCACCTATAATAAGGAGGCCATGGATTCACCAACGCAAGGTGCCATTCCTGAGCTGCCACGAATCGCGGTCGGCGACACGGTAACTGTCACGCTCACTGGAATTCCCGTCGAATTGCCCCCGTATGTAAAACCGATCACGGACGATGGCACGATAACGCTGCCGGACGTCGGCCGGATTCAGGCTGCCGGCAAAACCCCGGGTGAATTGGAAACCGACATCCACGACCTGTACGTTCCGAAAATTTACACGCATCTGGGCGTCACGGTCATAACCGCCAGCGAGAACCGGGTTTATTTTGTCCGGGGTGAAGTCAAGAGTCCGGGCCGGTTGGTTTATGTCGGGCCAACGACGGTCACCAAGGCGATCACCTCGGCCGGGGACTTTACGGATTTTGCCAATCGCGCGAAAGTCTATTTGATCCGCTCCAACGGGAAACGCTTCAAGCTTGACTGCGACAAGATCCTCAACGGCGAGGCGCCTGATCCGCCGGTGTATCCCGGCGATCAAATCACGGTCAAGCGCCGCATCCTCTGATGGTTTTGCTCCGTTTTTTGTCCGGTCCCCAGGCGGACGGCTTCCAGGCTGTCCGCCATTTTCCTTTTCACGTTGGCCGGGCGCCGGACAACGATCTGTGTCTCGATGCGGCGGGGATCTGGGATTATCACTTCATGCTAGATCTGCGAGTGGACGAGGGATTTATCTTCCAGACCTTCGAAACCGCCTTTGCCGCCGTCAACGATCAACCCATGACTTCCGCCCGGTTGCGCAATGGTGATGTGGTTTCTTTCGGCTCAGCCAAAATCCAGTTTTGGCTTTCCGCCCCGATCCAGCGCGGCTTGCTCCTGCCCGAACTGCTTGTTTGGACACTGTTGATTCTGGTCACATTGAGCCAGTTCGGCCTCATCTACTACCTGCTTGGACTGAACTGAGTCAGTGCCGGAAATGCCGTGTGCCGGTAAACGCCATGGCCATCCCACGGGCGTCTGCGGCGGCAATGACTTCCGCGTCCTTCACCGATCCACCCGGCTGAATGGCCGCCGATGCGCCCGCGTCCGCTGCCGCGATCAAACCGTCGGGGAATGGGAAAAAGGCGTCGCTGCACACCACGCTGCTGGCCAATGATAGTTTCGCCTCGCCCGCCTTCCATACCGCGATGCGGCTGGAATCCACGCGGCTCATCTGGCCCGCGCCCGTGCCGAGCGTCCGATCCGCTCCGCAATACAAAATCGCGTTCGATTTCAGGTGTTTCACCACGCGCCAGCCAAACAACATCGCTTTTAACTCCGCCTCCGTTGGCGGCCGCTTCGTCACTATTTTCAAATCACCCGCAGCGGTGGCCTTCAAATCGCGCTGCTGCAGCAAAAAGGAATCCGCACCCGCGCTGCGCACGTCCCAGGGCTGCGCCTCGCTCGGACTTTTTAACAGTTGCAACAGCCGGAGGTTTTTCTTCTTCTGCAAAATCCCCAATGCCTCGGGCGTGAACTCCGGCGCCACTATTACTTCGCTGAAGATTTCCGCGATGGCGGCCGCGCACGCGCCGTCCAGAGGTTGATTGACCGCGATAATGCCGCCGAACGGCGCCTGTTTGTCAGTGGCGAACGCCTTGTCCCAGGCCTCGCGCAAGTTCGCGCCCTGCCCCACGCCGCATGGGTTCGTGTGCTTGAGAATCGCCAGGGTCGGCGCGTCGTCACGAAACTCCGCGATTAGCGCCGCCGCCGCCGTGAGGTCCAGGATGTTGTTGTACGACAGTTCCTTGCCGTGCAACTGCTTGAAAAAATCGTGGAATTTCCCGTACAGCGCCGCCAACTGATGCGGATTCTCTCCATAGCGCAGTGTCTGCGCCAGCGGCGCGGCAACCGTCAGCACCAGCGGCAGCGAATTCTTGCCGGTGGCAAACTCCTTTTGCAAATGCGCGGCAATGGCCGCGTCGTATGCCGCCGTGCGCGCAAATACCTTCGCGGCCAGTGTGCGGCGCAGCTCCAGCGAGGTATTGCCGGTCTCGGAAATCTGTTTGGCCACCTCCGCGTAATCGAACGGATCCACGACCACGGTCACGCTGTCGTGGTTTTTGGCCGCACTGCGGAGCATGGAAGGCCCGCCGATGTCAATATTTTCAATCGCGTCGTGCAGCGACACGTTGGGCCTGGCCACCGTGGCCTCAAAGGGATACAAATTCACCACCACCATGTCAATCGGCGCGATGTCATGGGCCGCCGCCGCGGCTTCATGCCCGGGGTTGCCGCGAAGGAAGAGCAGACCCCCGTGAACCTTGGGGTGCAGCGTCTTCACGCGTCCGTCGAGCATTTCGGGAAAGCCGGTGTGTTCACTGATGTCCTTCACTTTCAGGCCGGCCTCGCGAAGGGTCTTGGCGGTGCCGCCGGTCGAGATGAGTTCCACGCCTTGGGCGGCGAGAATCTGGGCCAGGGGCACGAGGCCGGTCTTGTCGGAAACAGAGAGCAAAGCGCGTTGGATTTTCACGCGCCATACAATCCGAGAAAACCGCCCGCACCGCAACCGCAAACCGCGATTCAACCATTTTTTCAGCATAGCGGCGCCTCGCCAGAGCGCTGCCTTCTGAAGCGCATACTTCATGCCGAGCTCGAAACGCCCGCCAAGCGCCACGTGAGGGCTCGCGGCCTAAAAGCGGAGAAATGCAGACCTGTAATTGGCGCGCTTTTTTGTGAATACCGCCATAAACCAGTTGCCCGGCTGTAGCATTGGCTTAAAGTATCGGCATGGAACCGGAAACATTCAAAGCCAGTCGCTGGACGCGCGGAAATCATCTTTTCCGCACGGTCATCGAGGTCACTGACAAGGCGGTCATCCGCCACAAACGCTCGTGGTTCAGCAAGGACGAGATCAGCATCAGCATCTCCAAAGTGGCGTCGGTCCACATCAAAACCGGCGTTCTGTGGTCGGACATTCTGATTGAGTCCAGCGGCGGAAGCGATCCGCTGGCCAGCCACGGCCACCGGAAAGCCGACGCCCAGCGAATCCGCGCGCTGGTGGAGGCGGCGCAGGGGATTGCGGCCGGGCCTCGTGAGGGCGGACCGTCGGAAGCGAGTGCGGGAGGGTAGAGGAGGGAAGATGGGCAGAGAAGGGCAGCCCGTGCTTCTCTCGCTGAGGCAAAAATGGTAACCTTGTTTTTTCATGGCCCTGCCCATTTACGAGATTGAGCACGACATCATCGCCCGGCTGCAAATCGACCGGCGGCTGATTTTGTCGGCGCCCACCGGCTCCGGCAAATCCACGCAGGTGCCGCAGATGCTCTTGAAACACGGGCTGCTCGGTGACGGGCAAGTGGTGATCCTCCAGCCACGCCGCCTCGCGGCGCGCGTGCTGGCAGCTCGTGTGGCCCAAGAACTCGGGGTCAGGCTGGGCGACGAGGTCGGCTACCAGATCCGGTTCGAGAATTGCACCTCGGCCAAGACCAGGATCCGTTTCGTCACCGAAGGCGTGTTGCTCCGGCAGTTGATTGACGACCCGCATTTGCGCGGCGTGTCGGTCATTTTGTTCGACGAATTTCACGAGCGCCATCTGTACGGCGACATCACCCTGGCGCGCGCCCTGGATTTGCAGGAACAGCAGCGCCCCGATCTGAGATTGGCCGTGATGTCCGCCACATTGAAGGTCGGCGAACTGGAAAAATACCTGTCTTCCAAATCGGAAATCGGAAATCGGAAATCGGAAATGAATTGCTCCGTAATCGCGTCGGAAGGACGCATGTTTCCGGTGGAGGTGGAATACTTGCCGCGGCGGGTGGGGCTGAACGGGCCGCCGGTCTGGGAACTGGCGGCGGAGGAATTCTCGCGCTTCGTGCAGGCGGGCGGGGAAGGCGACGTCTTGGTCTTCATGCCGGGCGGATTTGAAATTTCGCAGACCATCGAGGCCCTCCGACATACCCGTGAGGCCAAAGGTTTTCTCATTCTACCGTTGCATGGCGAATTGCAGCCGAAGGACCAGGACGCCGCGGTGGCGCGGTATCAGCAGCCAAAAGTCGTAGTGGCCACCAACGTGGCCGAAACGAGCATCACGATTGACGGCGTGCGGCTGGTGGTGGATTCCGGCCTCGCGCGGATTGCCCGCTATGATGCCAACCGCGGCATCAACACACTGATGGTTGAAAAGATTTCCCAGGCGAGCGCCGAACAGCGCACCGGACGGGCCGGTCGCACCGCGCCGGGAAAATGCGCGCGGCTGTGGTCGCGCCCGGAGCACGACGAACGCCCGCCGCACGAGCTGCCGGAAATTCGCCGGCTCGATTTGTCCGAGGTGGTGCTGACATTGAAAGCGGCAGGCGTGGACGATTTGCGGAGGTTTCGCTGGCTGGAAAAACCGGATGAAATCGCCCTGACGCACGCGGAGGAATTGCTCGAAGACCTGGGGGCGATAAAAGCCGTAGCGCAGGCTTTCCAGCCTGCGGGTTCACGAGACTTTCCAGTCCCGTGTTCCGGGAACTGGCGACTGGAAAGTCGCCAGAACCCGCAGACAGGAATGTCTGCGCCACCACTGCAAATCACGCCGGTCGGGCGCAAGATGCTAGCGTTTCCGCTGCACCCGCGCTATGCGCGCATGTTGCTGGCCGCGCAGGAATACCATTGCGTGCATCAGGCCTGCCTGGTCGCAGCGCTGACGCAAGGGCGCGATTTGCTCCTCCGCAATTCCGGCCGCGAGGTGGAAGCCGCGCGCGAAAATTTGCTGGGCGAACAGGCCGGTTCGGATTTCTGGGTGGTGATGCGCGCGTGGAGCTTTGCGGTCAATAATCAATTCCGCCTGGACGCCTGCCGCAAGCTGGGCATCCACGCCGTCACCGCGAAACAAGTGGGGCCGCTCTTTGAACAATTCCTCCGCATTGCCAAGGACGAAGGCCTGGACACGCGGCCCAACGACACCAAGGACGAGGCCTTGCAGAAATGCATTTTGATCGGCTTCAGCGACCGCGTGGCACGGCGGCTCGACCAGGGAACTTTGCGCTGCGAACTGGTGCATGGCCGGCGCGGCGTGCTGGCGCGCGAAAGCAGGGTGCAGCACAGCCCCCTGTTCGTGGCGGCGGAAATCCGCGAAGTGGAGGGCCGCGACCGTGAAGTGAACACTATCTTGTCGCTGGCCACGGCCATCGAGGCCGCCTGGCTGCGGGAACTGTTCCCGGAGGATATCAAGGGCGAGGTCCACGTGGAATTTGACGCGCAGCAAAAACGGGTTCTGGCCGCGGAGACGTTGCTCTTCCGCGATCTGGAGTTGGCAGCCAAACGCATTGATCCGCCGCCGGCCGACGCGGCGGCGCGCCTGCTGGCGAATGAGATTCTGGCGGGCCGCCTGCTGTTGCCGAACTGGGACCATGGCGTGGAGCAATGGCTGGCGCGGTTGAACTTGCTGTGCCAGCAGTGTGCCGACTTGCAGTTGCCCGCCATCACCGACGACGACAAAAAGCACATCATTGAGCAGCTGTGCCACGGCGCGGTGAGCTACAAAGACATCAAGGAACGCGAGGTAAAGCCCCTCGTGATGTCGTGGCTCTCGGCGGCGCAACGGGATTTGCTGGACCGCCACGCGCCGGAACGGCTCGCCCTGCCGAACGGACGCACGCCCAAGGTGAACTATGAGCCGGGCAGGCCACCCTACATCTCGCTGCGCATCCAGGAACTTTACGACGTCAACCAGACGCCCAAAATCGCCTTGGGCCGCGTGCCGGTGACGGTCCATATTTTGACGCCCGGCATGAAGCCCATCCAGGTGACGCAGGACCTGGCGAGTTTCTGGCGCGAACATTATCCGAGAATCAAATCGGAATTGGCTCGAAAATACCCCAAGCATTTGTGGCGATGAATATGAGCGTTGACCAACTCTGCCCCAACTGCGGATTATGCTGCGACAGCACCTTGTTCGCCGATGTGGAATTGCTCAAGGGCGATGATCCCCAACGGCTGGCGGAGCTTGGATTGACCGTGCAGCAAAAGACGAAAACCAAGCTGGCGTTTTCGCAGCCGTGCGCCTGTTTCGGCGGCAAGTTCTGCAATATTTACGCAGAGCGGCCGAACCGATGCCGCCTGTTTGAATGTGGTCTGTTAAAGCGGGTCGCCAGCGGCGATATGACGACCGGCGCGGCTCTGAAAAAAATCTCCGAGGCCAGGACGAGGGCGGAAAGTGTCCGGAAACTACTGCGTCAATCCGGCCAGCGCGATGCACGGATGGCGTTGACCCATCGCTACGCGGACGTGATGAGGGCCCCGGTGGACTTCTCAGCCGAAGCCGAGTCGGATAAGCGCGGGGAACTGATGCTGGCGGTGAATGACTTGATGCAAATGCTGGAACGGGATTTTTTGCGGTGATTCCAATTGCTTTGGATCGCGCGGATACGGAGACATTTTTTGGAAGCCTGAAGCTCATATATAACAGCCCCGGGCACAGGGAAGCGGCCTAGGCCATCATCCCAATATCCCTGGCAATCTTTTCGGCGGAGGCGGGATCCACCCATCTCACGAGCGCGAGGAAATTGACGAGCGCCGGGCTGTCGGCCTTGACTTTGTGCAGGTTTCTGAGGGAATGCACGACCCTGGCATAGGTGGCCGCGTACTTTTCATGGGTGAGTCGGTTGGCGTACGATTCCAAAACCGCCCGCGCCATGGGGTCGGTCTGTCCATCCGGCAAATACGGGAGCAGGCAAAAAACCCGGACCAGTGACATCGGGTCGGATTCCGCCAGGATGAGCCAGCTTTGTTTGACTTCGTCGGCGTCGTATTTGGCATGGAGTTGCTTGCGGATGGCGTCGGTGATTTCGTTGGGCGAAGCGCGCGAGGCGATCAGTTCCTTGATGATGTCCCAAGGCCCCATTTGCGTCTTGTCCGTGATGCCGCCCGCGGCGCCGGCGGGCAATTCCGGCAACCCCAATTGCTTGACCAGTTCCTTGCCCAGCGCCTCGGCGTCCTCGCGGCCCAGGCGTTCGGAATTTAGAATGCCCCGCACGACCACCTTTTGCGCCTCGACATTGAGGAACCGCAGCACTGCGACGATGGGACCGGGCTCGGGATTTTTTTGGCGGCCAATGAGCTGTTTCACGAAGTCCGTCGTGGTCGGATCCTGCTCGGTGAAGATGGCGGCACGGAACGTCAAAACGAACCGCAAGGTGCGCGAGGCGCCCCCGGCCTTGCCGAAATTGTTCACGACGGCCTGGCGGTAGTCAGCGTTGAGGATGAACGCCAGCAGTTCCTCCGCCTGCTTGACGAATTTTTCGTCCAACTGGTCTGTTTCGCCGGTCACCACCAGTTGCTCGACCAAGGGCGGCAGGCGCTGGGCAAACACCACATCCGGCGATTCCGTACTCTGGTTTTCGTAGTAATGGAGCAGTTCCAAAATAAATGAGAGTTTAAGGAACGCCACCCTTTGCGGGCGGGATTCGCGGCCCTCCCGGACCCGCTTCTGCAACGCCACCAGTTCCGCGCGCCGCGCGGAAACGACGTCGGGATTCTGCTGCAGCAACGGCTCGAAGTCGCTCTTGAAACCGAGCATGATTTCCTCCGCCCTGGGCCGCGGATTGTGCTTGGGATCCGTCGTCAAATCCTTGAAAAAAACCAGCGCTTCGTCGCCGAACTCCTTCACAATCTGTTCGCGCGCGACCTGGCCCTTTACAAAAGCGCGGCTGGCGCGGACGTTGGCAGGGGTGAAAAAGGATTCGGGTTTTTCGACGAGTCCCAGCAACATCCCCGGATCCAGCGGCGCGTGCAGGCGGATCAGTTCCTCGACCAGCGGCTTGATGGCGGCGGTCAAATCGCGTTTGGTCTTGTCCAGCAGCTTGAGGATGGCCGGCTGCAGCAAGTTTTCCTCGTTTTTGCCTTGAATCAGCGCGGCGCTGACTTCGTTGACCGCCGCACTGTGTTCCACCAGCCGGGAAACAATCACGCCTACGTCGTTGATGGGCAGCTTGGTGACGAGCGTCGTGATAAGGTTGACTAGTTCGCAGTGCGACTTCTTGCGGTGCTCGACCACTCTTTCGAGCAGGGAGCGTAGCGCCTTGTTTTCCTGCTCCAGCGCGCCACATTCCGTTTCCAGCTCTTGCAGGTGAAACGCAAGGTCCCGCCAGTCCCGCTGGATTTCCTCCAGTGACGGAACCGGCCCGGCGCCATTCGGGGTATCGGACATGATTTTATATTCCACAAAGAACGGACATTTTTCCAATACTTATTTTCGATTAAGTGATGGCGGCGCTCTGCCGAGCCGCCGCTGCGTCGGCGCCACCAGCCGCTAAAAAGCTTGCACCCAAGTCGAGCCGGGGGGGAATTCAGGCAGTGATTCGCCCGCTCTTGTTTATGATTTCAAATGTGAATAACAGCTCCATCCCATTTCTGGGCAGCATGAATCACCCGGCGAGCGGCGGTGGAATTAACCCGGCACTTGAAGTTCAAAATCGAAATCCGAAGCCCGAAAGCCAAACTTGCGGGTCGGCCCGGGTTCTCGCCCACCAACGTAACGCCGGCTTGGCGCCGGTTTTACGACGCGACAACACCAAGCGGTGTCCCCAGCAAAATCTGTGAGTCAACTCCTGCCAGCCGCAGACCGGCGCTTCGGTCGTTTCGTTTTCCCTTTTTTTATATGGCGGCGCTCTGCCGAGCCGCCGCTACGGAGCACCAAAAATTGTCGGGACGAACGGCGACGCCGTCCCGTTGATATTGAAGGATCTTTCGCGGCATTGGCGTCGCCGGCCGCGCAAGAATTCCAGGTCGGTCATAAGCTTTGACCATAGCGCCGCGATTTTGTTCAAAAGAATAAACGCAGATTAAGTTGCGACCAACAGATTTGCCGGGGTTTTCATGAGCTTATGCAAACAGCCTTGGTTTGATTCAGTTTGAAGGCTTGAAGCGACGGAAGTCAGATTACAGATGGATCGCCGGTTTCTGACCCGGAGCGGCCACAGGTACTTTAATGCGAGTCCAAATGAATCGGGGAAGACCGGCGCTCCAATCGTCTAACGCGCGCCACCGAGACGAATATTGGCGTTTGCCAAAGGTTTGCCCGCCACCGTACCATTTGGCAACGAACCACGACAACCGCACATGGCCACCCTTGTATTTGACATCGAAACCTCGGCGCTGCCGCTCGAGCTGTTTGACGAAGCACAGCAGGAATATCTCTTTCGCGAAACCGAAAAAATTGACGACCCCGCCGCCAAAACGGCCAAGCGGGAGGAAATCACGCGGTTCATGAGCTTGTGGCCGTTCACCTCGCAGGTCGTGTGCATCGCCATGCTCAATGCCGAGACCGGGCGCGGCCAGGTGCAGTTTATCGCGGAGGATTTCGAGGAGGACGCCGGCGAAGCCGGCCCGGTGGAATTCATGCCCTGCGCAGATGAAAGCGAACTGCTGACCGCGTTCTGGGACGTGGCCAAGCACTACGACAACGTGGTGACTTTCAACGGGCGCGGCTTCGACGTGCCGTTCATTTATCTGCGTTCGGCACAACTCAACGTGCCCATTTCAAAAAAGAACTGGCTGGGCTACCGTTTTGCCACCGAACCGCACTGCGATTTGGCGGAGCAACTGACCTTTTACAGCGTAAGCGGACGCGATGGCGCCGCGCGGCGGTTCAATCTCGATTTTTATTGCAAGGCGTTCGGCATCGAGTCGCCCAAGAGCCACGGCGTGACGGGCATGGACGTGAAGGATTTGATGACCGAGGGCAAATTCCGGGACATCGCCGAATACTGCCTGCGCGACGTCCGCGCGACGGTGGACCTTTATAAAATCTGGAAGGAGAGGCTGGCGGGAATAAAATGAAACAGTTTTCAGCCCCACCCCGCAAAAACCTGGTTCGCATCGAATCCAAAGAGCTCCGTTTGTAACACAAGGCTCACTTGAAAAATGTCCGTTCTATTTTGTTTCGCTCTTAAGGAAGAAGCTGCCCCGTTTCACAAGATTGCGGCGGCAAGGCCGGGGGTCTGCACCATCATCGTCGGTGTCGGCCGCCAGAATGCCGAGAAGGCCGTGCGCAGCTTTCTGGCCGCAAGTGCCCCGGAATTGGTGCTCACCTGCGGATTCGCTGGCGGGCTCAATCCGGAGCTGAAACTTGGCGAGGTGGTCTTTGAAATCGGGAGTCGGAAATTGGAAGTCGGAAATCAGTCGGAGCCTCCCCAGGCCAGCTGCTACGAGGAATTGTTTGCGGCGGGCGCGAAACCCGTGAAATTCTTCTGCGCCGACCGGATTGCCACGACCGTGGCCGAGAAGAAAAAGCTCCGCGCCGAGACCGGCGCTGACGCGGTGGAGATGGAATCCGCGGCGATTCAGGCCGTCTGCCGCGAACGTGGAATTTCCTGCGCCACTGTTCGGGTGATTTCCGACCCGTCGAACGAGGATTTACCGCTGGATTTCAATGCGCTGGCCAAGCCGGACAAAAGCCTGGATTACGGCAAGCTGGCCTGGGCCCTGGCGAAATCGCCCGGGAAAATCGGCGGGCTGAGGGAATTGCAGAAAAAAACCAGCTTTGCGGCGAAACAATTGGCCGCCGTTTTGGAGCGGATTATTTCCCCGTGATTTGCGACGGCCCGGAAATCTGGGGTGAGGCGGGCTGGCTTTTGCCTTGTTCGCTCCAGGCGACCAAGGCCGCGCCAAGCATGATGATGATGACTCCCGTCCAGCGCAGGGCGCTGACTTCCTCGTGCCGCACCAGGCGCGCCGCCAGCGCGGTAAGCACAAAACCGAGCGCGGTCAGCGGCCAGATGAGACTCACGTCCCTGACCGAGAGCAAATAAAGCAGCACCCCGAAGAATACCGTCTCCAGCAGGGTGCCCAGGAGAATGTTCCGGTTAACCGCGCCGCGCACGATGATGCGGCTGATTTCGCCAAACGTAACGGTCTTCACCTCGCCGATTTCGTGCAGACCCTGGCTCAAAAAAACCACGCCCACCGCCTCGAAAACGAGGCCAAGCAGAAGAATGACTAGCATTTTGATCATGTTACAAATCCTGATACCGGATCAGCTCGAGGCCGAGTTGCCTCACCGACTCCATCACCCGCGGGCTGACTAGAGCATTGAATTCATGCTTAGGGTTGTCCAGCGACGGATGCGAGTAAAGCTCCGAATCGCCAGCCGGGAGCGCGGGCAGGAGGTTTAGAAGGTAAGCTTCGTCCACGCGGGCGTTTTGCAGCAGCCCGAAAGTGATTTGGGCGTGTTTGATGCCGCGCGCGCGGAGCGGTGTGCGAGCGCGGCGGGAAAGCCACGCGTAAATCGCCGCGTGAGCCCCGCGATAAAACCAATGACCTCGCGACAGGGTGCGGCTGCGCGAGAGACAGTCGCGCGTAAGCCGGAGCCACCGGATGCCGAGCAGGTCGCTGTCGGCCATCAAAATGCTGAAAATCACCGGATGCAAATGCAGGTGAAGGTGACCATTGACATGGTCCAAAACCAGGCCGGTGGCGCGGAATTTCGCGAATTGGGCGTGGATTTCATCGCGCAGCTGCGAACGCAGACGGCGCTGGAAAAAATAATTCCAGCCGGCCGCGACCGGGCGGCGGGAAAATTCTCTGCGAACGTTGACCAGCCCGGAAATTCTTTCCGGCGGCAACGCGGAATGCCCCTGCACCAGGGTCAGATGCAGGCCGACGCCGAGCCGGGGGTTTTCCCTGGCCAGTTTCACCGCCTCGTCCAGGCCGGGTTCGTTCACCATCAAACTGGCCGAGGTCAAAATGCCCTCCCGATGCGCGCGAATGACCGCTTCGTTGACGGCAGGCGAGAGGCCAAAGTCATCCGCATTGACGATGAGACGGGGGGCCAATTTGCGACTTCCGACTTCTGATTTCCGATTGCTCATGGCGGCGAATTCTTATGGAATTCCGTAGCTTCTTGAGTTGAGACCCAGAAAATGGCCCAGCCACGATTTGACAATTAATGCCAATTTGCGCGGCTGGCTCAGCCTTGGCGGCTTTGGCCCGAAAACATTGAATTTATTACGCTCCAGTTTTTGCAACAAATGCCAATAGACGCTGCCCATAAGCTCGGCGGCAATCATGGCCTTGCGGTCTTCGGGCGGCAGGGTTTTCCGCGCCAGCCGGTAAAAGCCTTTTGCGCGATCGGCGACGTCTGTGGCAAGGGCAACATAGCTCCCGGAATACTGGGAGTTCAGGATGCCGGCTTCACTGACGTTGAATTTTTTCAATTCGCTTTGCGGCAGATAAATTCGTCCGCGCGCGGCGTCGCTTTTCACATCGCGCAGGATGTTGGTAAGCTGGAGGGCGCGGCCCAGATAAACGGCATAGTCGCGGCACGCGGGATTGCGGTAGCCAAAGATTTCGATGCTCAACAGGCCCACGACTGAAGCCACGCGATGGCAGTAAAGCTCCAAAGCCTCAAAGGTCCCATAGCGCGCGTTCTCCAAGTCCATTTCACACCCCTTGATCAGCTCGTCGAACAGCGCGAAGGGCAGCCGGAATTGCTGGATGACCGGCTGGAATTCCTGGTTGAGGACGAATTGCGGGCGCTGGTTTTCGCAGGCGCGGCGGACGTCTTCGCGCCAGGCGGCGAGCTGGGCGAGGCGCAGTTCCGGCGGCGCCGCATCTTCATCCGCCACGTCGTCCACGGCCCGGCAGAAGGCATAGAGGGCCGCCATGGCCTCGCGTTTTTCGCGCGGTAGCAGGATGAAGGCGAGCGCGAGATTGGACGCGCTTTTTTGGGTAAGCGCGCGGCTGTGCGGCAGATTCACGGTCCGGGTGGCGGCAGGTTCGGGCTTCTTTTTGGCGGCAGACCGCCGGTCTGAGCCAAGGTGGGGTTGGTCGGGCGATGATGCCGGTGTTTGCGGTGTTTGCGCCTGGCTTTACCGCCCCGTCTCACCTGCAGCCAGACGATTAAGGCGCCCAGGCAGACGAACAGCAACACGAGAAACACGATAAAACCCAGCCACTGAATCACCGGGCTGTCTGCGGTCGGAAGGAAGAGTTGTTTCATCAGTCGGCCACAATGGAAGGTTCTCCGCTGTCACCGGCGGCGGTTTTCATGTTTAATCTTTGCATGCGATAGCGCAATGAATGCCGCGACAGCTTAAGCCGTTCGGAAGCGCGTGTCAGGTTGAAATTACTTTGTTCCAGGATGTTCTGGATCAGCTCGCGTTCCAGACGTTCCAACGCCAGGTCGAGGGACTCATCCGGCGCGACTGCCACCGGCGCGCCTTTTTGCAGACGCGACTCGACGGCAAAGTCCGGGAGACTGGCCGCCTGGATTTCATGGCTGTTTTCCAGAATCAAGGCCCGCTCGACGACGTTACGCAGTTCGCGCACATTACCCGGCCAGCGATGCGCCTGGAGCTTGTGGCGCGCGGCCGCGGAGAAGCCCGTGATTTGTTTCCCCAAGCCGCCGCGGAAAACCTTCAGGAAATGCTCCGCCAGCAGCACGATGTCGTCACCCCGCTCGCGCAGCGGCGGCAGCACGAATTGCACGACGTTGAGGCGGTGGAACAGGTCCTCGCGAAAATCGCCGGAAGCGATGGCCCTGATGATATCGCGGTTGGTGGCGGCAATGAGGCGGACATCCACGCGCAGCTCCTCGGTGCCACCGACGCGGGTGAACGTGCCATCCTCGAGAAACCGCAGCAGTTTGGCTTGCAGCGGCTTGCCCATGTCGGCAATTTCATCGAGAAAAATCGTGCCGCCGCCGGCTTCTTCGACGCGGCCGGTCTTCAGCCGGATGGCGCCGGTAAAGGCGCCTTTTTCATGGCCAAACAACTCGCTTTCGAGCAGCGTTTCGGGAATGGCCGCGCAATTGATGCGGACGTAGTGCCGGCTGCGGCGCCGGCTGAGCGCGTGGATCGCACCGGCCACGAGTTCCTTGCCGGTGCCGCTTTCGCCGAGCACCAGCACCCGGGCGTCAGTCACGGCCACGGTCTGAATCAACTGCCGCTGTTCCCGGAGCTTGGAGGATTCGCCGATAATTTGGTCAAGGCCAACGGCTTCACCCGCGCGCGTGCGCAACCGCGCGTTTTCCTGAAGCAGCCGGTGGCGCTCGGCGCACCGGGAGACAGCCAGGACCAGTTCCTCCGGCGCGAACGGCTTGGATAGATAATCCATGGCCCCGGCCTTGATGGCTTCCACGGCGAGCTTGGGCGTGGCGTAAGCGGTGAGCATCAGCGCTGGGAGCTCGGGCCACTGGCTGTGGATTTTGCGGAGGAAATCATACCCGCTCATGCCGCCGAGCCGGGCATCGGTGATGACCATGAAAAACTGGTCGCGGGCCAGCAGGCCCAGCGCCTCCTCGGCAGATTCGGCGGCGCACACGGAATAGCCCTCATCCGCCAGCATGGTATCGAGCGAACGGCGCATGTTCTTCTCGTCATCCACGATCAATACTGGTGGCAGGGTCTCGGTCATTTGGCGAACATCTGGGGTTGCAATTTCACGGGCAAGACTACAGTGAATTTCGCCCCTTGTCCAAGCACGGATTCCACCCGCACGGCGCCGCCATAAAGTTCGGCATTATGTTTGACGATGGCCAGCCCCATGCCGGAGCCTTTTTCCTTGGTGGTGAAATAGGCCTCAAAAATGCGCCCGAGCTTGTCCGGCGCAATCCCCGGCCCATCATCGGACACGCCAATTTCCACCGCCTGATCCGGGTTGCAGGCGGCGGTGATCACGACATGCCCGCGCCCGGGGAGCGCTTCACGCGCGTTCAACAGGAGGTTCAGCAGAATATCCGCGAGATGGCCGCGCTGCATAAGGAGCGGCGGAAACGGGCCGGCAAACCTCTTCTCGAATTTGATTGCGGCGGGGACCGCGCTGGAAAACACCTGGTCGCCGGCCCGCTCGATTTCCTCAACCACCTTCAGCCGCTCGACCCGGCCCTCGCTCAATTGCGCATAACCCATGATTTGGGTGATGACCTTGTCGGCCCGGGCGACTTCCTCCTGGATGATTTCAATCTGTTGGGCCGCGAAGCCGGTCTGCGCGCGCAACGAGCGTCGCAGCGAGTAGGCGGCGTTGTTGATGATTGCCAGCGGGTTTTTTATCTGGTGCGCGAACTCGGCCGCCAGCCGGCCGGCGGAATGCAGCTGCCCTTCGCGGGAGGCAAACTCAGCCGCCTCAAGAATGGCCCGGCGCTGGCGCTCGAACAACACTTGGGCCCCGTAACAACACAGGGTCAGCAGCCAGAGCACCGACACCCGGGACAACAACTGCTCAGGCACGACTTCCTCCGCCGGGTTGTCCTCGTTGAGGCGGCTCTTCCAAGCGTCCTGGTTAATCCTGGCCAGGGTTGCCATTTGATTGGTGGCATGAATTCCCGCTCCGGCTGGCCCCAGCTGGTGCGTGGCAACAATTGGCGGCCTGAAAGCATTCGCATGAGCGGGCGGCACCTCTGCGAGGCTGCCTCCGGGCACGGTGTTGGTGGTGGCCTGCCTGCCCGCCATCATATCTGCAAAGATCTGGGAGGCGGGCAGAGGTTCGTCCCAGCCGATATATGGGGTCAATAAGACGGCTCCCGTGTAAAACACGCTCAAGAGCAGGTTGAGCACGGTTTGCGGCGTGGCCAGCGGGATGCTCAAGGCATTCAATACGACCAAGCCGGGAAAAATCCAAAAAGCCATGCTGGCGAAGCCACCCGTGACGCTGGTCAAGCCCGCCATAAACAGGCCGTCCAGCAAACCGAGCGTGAACGCGAGCCATTGGACCAGCCCCGGCGGAAGTCGCCGCCAGGAAACCAGCAGAATTGCGCCCACAAAATTGCACAGGAGATAGATCAGGAAGAATTTTTTCAGCGCGTCCAGCACCAGCCGCGCGGTTTGCTCCTCGGGCCAGGAGGAAAACAAATAATACAGGACCACCAACGACAACCCCGCCTTGGCCGGGAGCACCACGTCGAGCAGCATACGGACGATGCGCGCGGCCTGCTGCGCAGGCTCCGGATGACCCGTGGCCAGCAGCCCGCGCAAATTCTTGATCCGTTTCCAATCGAGGGTTTTCATGGGCCGGACGCCGCGGGCACGCCTCGCGGCCGTTCCGCGTTTACAATTTCAACACGTGTTCGGCGATCTGGTCCACCGGCCACAGCCGCCCAAGTCCTTCGTAACCGCACGATAACATGCCTTCGTCTGGACCGATGAAAACCGCGCCGCGCTGTTTCAAGGTCTGGACATTTTCCCGGGTGGCCGCATGCAGCCACATTTTGCCGTTCATGGCCGGCGCGATTAGGATTTTCGCCCGCGGATTCAACGCCAGGGCGATGCAGCTCAACGCGTCGTCGGCCAGGCCGTGGGCCAGTTTAGCCAGCACATTGGCGGTGGCCGGCGCAATCACCAGCACATCCGCCGCGTCCGCCAGTTCGATGTGCACTGGCTTCCACTCCTCGTCCTCATCGTACAAGTCCGTCACCACCGGATTGCGGGTGAGCGTCTTGAACGGCAGAGGGGTGATGAACCGCTGCGCGTCCGCCGTCAGCACCACGCGCACGTCGCAGCGGGCCTTGGTGAGCAGCGACGCCAAGTCGGCCGCCTTGTGCGCGGCAATCGAGCCGGTGACGCCCAGGATTATTTTTTTCTTTGTTTTCATCGCAATCAAAACCGGCTGGGCCGGGAATCCGCACGCAGATTCATAATTCCGGCGCCGCCGAGCGCGCGGACCGCATTTTCTCCGCCTCGATGATCGCCAGGGTCCGGCGCAAATCCTCCTGCTTGCTGCCGCTGATCACCAGATAATCGAAATTTTTCCACTGCGAAATCTCGTGGCGGGCCACGGCGAGCCGCTTTTGAATGACCGCCCCCGCATCCGTGGCGCGCTGTTTCAAGCGCTGCTCTAACAGCGCCAGAGATGGCGTCGTCAGGAAAATAGTCACCAAGGCTTGGCGCAGCTCCAATTCGGTTTCCGCCTGCGCGCGAATGGTGGCGGCGCCTTGCACATCCACGTTCAGCAACACATCCCGGCCGGTGCGCAGCTTGTCGAGCAGCTCCCGCTTCAAAATGCCGTAGCTGTGGCCAAAAACCGTCGCGTGTTCAATGAAATTGCCCGCCTGCACCCGGGTCAAAAAATCCCCCGCCTCCAGAAAATGATAATCCACGCCGTCCTGTTCGCCAGGACGCGGCGGGCGCGTGGTGCAGGTGATGGTCCGGGTCATCCCCGGCTGCGCCTTGAGCAGCAGGTTGACCAGCGTGGTCTTGCCCGCCCCCGACGGGGCGGAGATGAGGACCAGCAGCGGCGGCAAGGTCGGTTTGACGGCCATGATTGAAGCTTGGTGGGTGAAAATCAGCGAGGGTGAGAATGAGGATGGTTTCACGTTGGCGCACGGGATGTTCATTCCACGTTTTGGGCCTGTTCGCGAAACCGCTCGAGCTCCGCCTTGAGGATGACCACCTCGCGGGAGATGACCGCGTCATTCGCCTTCGAGCCAATCGTGTTGATTTCTCTGTTCATTTCCTGCGCGAGAAAGTCCAGCGTGCGCCCCACCGGCTCCTTGGACTTGCAGCAATCCTCGAATTGCGTGAAATGGCTTTGCAGCCGGGTCAGTTCCTCCGTGATGTCCGACCGGTCGGCAAACAGCACAATTTCCTTCAGCAGCCGCTCGTCGTCGGGCGCGATGTTCTCGAGGCCCGCCGACTTCACTCGTTCGAGCAGATTCCGGCGGTAATTCTCCGCCGTGATGGGCGCCTGCTGCTGGACTTGGGCGACCGATTTCCGCATCACACTGATGCGCAGAGCCAGATCCTTGGCCAAATGGGCGCCTTCGCGCTCGCGCATCTTAAGCAGGGCGGCCAGTCCGTGGTTGAGCGCATTTTCGACCGCCGGCCAGAGATCTTCGGATTCCGCAAGTTGTTCGTCGGTTTGAAACACGCCCGGCGCCCGCAAGACCTGATCCAGCGTGACCTCGCCGGACAGTTTCAATTGCTTGGCTAGCTTCACGAGTTCAGCGGTGTAGGCTTTGGCGAGGGCAACGTCAATGTGTTTGCGGGCGGAATTATTCCCGTCGCTGGCGTGGAGCGACACGCGCGCATTCACCCGCCCGCGCGCCACGGCGCGATGGATGACATCGCGCAGCGGCGCTTCGAGCAGTTCCAGTTCATGCGGCAGCGTGACTGACACTTCGGCCTGTTTGCGATTCACGGAACTCAATTCGACCGTAACCTTGAGGCCATCTTGGGCGCACTCGCCCCGGCCATAACCCGTCATGGATTTCATTCGGGGTATGATGCAAAAAACGGGGGCGGCAGGCGAATGAATTTTCCAAGCGCGGGGCGGGGAGGGGTCGGCCGGTGAAGATGGAGAATAGATGATGGAGGATGGTGGGGGATGCCGGCGCGTGGGGGCAAGGGGCCGACAATGAGCCGGTTGATCAAGCTGTTTCAATCCGCGCTCCAGCCACTTGGCCGGAGCGACGCGGGCACCTTGCCGGACATTCGTGGTGGCTTCGGGTCGGTGGCTAGGGTGGCTCATTGCACGCGCAAAAACTTCACGGCGGCCTGGAAATCATCGGGCAAGGGGGCGGTGAACCGCATTTTTTGGCCGGTGCGCGGGTGGACGAAGGCGAGCTTGCGCGCGTGCAGCAGCACGCGCGGGGCGTCATAGCCGGTGACCTCGGTGAAGCGTTTATTGGCCTTGTCGCCGTAGGTGGCGTCGCCGAGAACAGGATGGCCGACAAACTGGAAATGGACGCGAATCTGGTGGGTGCGGCCGGTATGGATCTCAACCTCGACGTGGGTGGCGCGAATGAGCCGTTCCAGCACGCGGTAGCTGGTGTGGGCAAAGCGGCTGTCGGCTTCACGGTCGCGCACTGCCATGCGCTTGCGGTGGGTGGGATGGCGGGCAATGGAGGCGCGAATCTCCCCGGCTTCGAGCGCGACGCGCCCCAGCACCAGGGCATCATAGATTTTTTCCACGGTGCGCTCCTCGAATTGCCGGGCCAGCGCGAGATGGGCCTCGTCATGCTTGGCCACGACGAGGCAGCCGCTGGTTTCCTTGTCAAGCCGGTGGACAATGCCGGGCCGGGCGACGCCGCCGATGCCGCTCAAGGACCCTTGGCAATGATGGAGCAGCGCGTTGACGAGGGTGTGTTCCTCGTGGCCGGCGGCGGGATGCACGACCAGTCCGGGCGGCTTGTTGAGTACGAGCAGCGAGTTATCCTCGAACAGGATGTCCAGCGGGATGTCCTCCGGTTGCGCCTCCGACGCCCGGGCGTCGGGCCAGTGGACCTCCACCTGCTCACCCGCGCGCGGGGCATGGGTGGGCTTCACGGTCTGGCCGTTGACGCGAATGTATCCCTGCTCGATCAGGCGTTGCAGCATTCCGCGCGAAACCGCGGGGAACCGGTCCCGCAAAAACACGTCCAACCGTTCGTCAGGCAGTGACAGCTCGACGATGAAGGTTTCCGTGCGATTGTCATTTGTCATTTGTCATTTGTCATTTGTCATTTACCATTCGTCATTTGTCATGGGCAACGGGCTCCTCGCGCCAGTTAAGAAGAAAGATCAGAGCCACGCCGGTGCAGATGGCGGAGTCGGCGACGTTGAAGGCTGGGAAGTCATAGATTTCGACGGTGCCGCGCCGGGCCATGTAAAAATGTAGGAAATCCACGACCGCGTGCCGCCCGGGGAGCAGGCGGTCGGTGAGATTGCCGGTGATGCCGCCGAAGATGAGTCCGAAGGCGAACTGGCCGAGGATGCGGTGCGCGCTAAAATGATGGCGGGTGAGATAGAGCGCCACGAGCGCCGCGAGGGCGATGGTGGCGAGCACGGCGTTGTTGCCGGTGAACATGCTCCACGCGGCTCCGGTATTGACGCGATACGTGAGGTTGAAGAAGCCAGGTATGACTGGATTCTCATCGCCCAGACCCAAGCGCCGCAGCACCAGCCACTTGGTGAACTGGTCGCAGACCAGGACACAGCCGGCCAGCACGACAATCCGGAGGGTCGGTTTCGAGAACATGGGCGGTGCGGCGGACATGGACAATTTACGACACAGATTAAACCAGATTCAGCCGGAAAAACAAGGTCAGTTATGGGCGGAACCGTGGTTGAAATTGCGGGGTCATTTCATCTGCGGACGTAAGTAACTGAGGCGCGTGATATTATCGAGAATTGACTAAACTTTTGTTTGCGCTGCTGGCAAGTCAGCGGCATGGCAAAGTTGAAAATCATCCCGGAGTGCAATTATTTGCGTCAGGTGACTGTCCGGTTGCTCCGTCCCGAGGAGCGCGAAAGATTCGATGCGCGATTGGAAGCGGAACATTATCAGCCCGGAAGAATCGGGCCTGTGTGGTTGCTGGCAATTTCTGGCGGTGTGGCGGGAACGTCAAGAGCTGCGCCAGGGCAAGGTCACGGAACAATCCGT
>Ga0302320_10002923_pt1 | contig 39914 bp, 38 predicted proteins | sample Bog_T0_3_FD_202130 | JGI IMG/M metagenome (GOLD analysis project Ga0302320, IMG submission 202130) | Peat permafrost microbial communities from Stordalen Mire near Abisko, Sweden - Bog_T0_3 | ecosystem: Environmental > Terrestrial > Soil > Wetlands > Peat | place: Sweden: Abisko, Stordalen Mire... | reverse complement strand
GCGATGTCCGACACGCTCGTCGTCAACGAAATCTATTTGAGCCTGCAGGGGGAAAGCACCTTTGCCGGGCTGCCGTGCATTTTCATCCGGCTCACCACCTGCGACCTGCGCTGCTCCTACTGCGACACGGCGTATGCGTTCACCGAGGGCAAAAAAAAGCCGCTCACTGAAATCCTGGCGGAAGTCCGCCGGCAGGCGGCACCATATTTGAATTCAAAATTCAAAATTCAAAATTCAAAACTGCCCTTGGTCGAATTGACCGGCGGCGAACCGCTCTTGCAAAAAAATTCCCCGCCGCTGATGAAGGCGCTTTGCGACGACGGCTTCACCGTTTTGATTGAAACCAGCGGCGCGCATGACATTTCCAAAATTGATCTGCGTGTCCGCCGCATCATGGATTTGAAATGCCCGTCCAGCGGCGAAGTCGCCCGCAATCGCTTTGAAAACCTCGCGCACTTGAAAGCCACCGACGAAATCAAATTTGTCATCGGCACCGTTGAGGATTATGAATGGGCGAAACAGCAGATCGTCGCGCACCATCTGGAAAACATTTGTCCGCTGCTGTTTTCCTGGGTGCATCCGCTCGTGCCGGGACAGCAAAGCAAGGCGCTGAAAAAAGTTCCCGCCGGGCTCACGCCGATTTCACGAAAAGATTTGGCCGAAAAAATCATCGCCGACGCGCTGCCAGTGCGGTTCCAAATCCAGCAGCACAAAATCATCTGGCCGCCGGAACAGCGCGGCGTTTGAAATGAACGAAACCAAAAAAGTCATCGAGCAGTTGCGCCAATATGAGTCGCGCAACGTGCTGTTCACCGAACCGGACGGATCGTGGGCGATTGTCTGGGAACGCGCGCAAGGCGTTCATGTCTGGGATGTCGAGGGTAAAAAGTATCTGGATTTGACCGCCGCTTTTGGCGTCGCCGCCGCTGGACATGCAAATCCAAAAGTTGTCCGCGCCGGGCAAAAACAAATGGCCAAACTGCTGCACGCGATGGGTGATGTGCATCCGCACGCGCGCAAGGCCGAGCTGGCGCGTGAGTTGGGTTGCATCACTTTCGAGCGCTGGAGCAACGGAAAAAAATCCGGCAAAACTATTTTCAGCAATTCCGGTTTTGAAGCTGTCGAATCCGCGCTCAAGACGGCGATGCTCGCTACCGGCAAGCGTGGTGTCATCGCGTTTGAAGGCGCGTATCACGGTCTCGGCTACGGCGCGCTCAACGCCACGCACCGTGAACATTTCCGCAGCCCGTTCCGCTCGCAACTCCGCGAATTTGGAAATTTTGTGAAATTTCCGACGCAGCCCGGTCCGCTTGCGAAAATTGAACAAGACATCCGCCGGATTTTTCGCCGTGGAAATATCGGCGCAATTCTCGTCGAGCCGGTGCAGGCGCGCGGTGGTATCAATGTTCCACCGCAGAAATTTTTACCGCTGCTTCGACAACTGTGCTGCGAACACGGTGCGCTGCTCATCCTCGACGAAATTTACACCGGCTTTGGCCGCACCGGGAAATGGTTCGCGTGCGAGCACAGCGGCGTGATTCCCGATTTGATCTGTCTCGGCAAGGCGCTCACCGGCGGCTTTCCGCTTTCCGCCTGCGTCGGCCGCGCGGATTTGATGGACGCCGCGTGGCCGGCCTCGAACGGCGAAGCGATCCACACCAGCACCTTTCTCGGCCATCCGGTCGGCTGCGCGATGGCGATGGCGGAAATTTCTGAAATCCGCCGGCTGAAACTTTGTGAACGCAGCGCCACGCTCGGTAAATGTTTGCTGGACGAACTCGCTTCAATTCAAAATTCAAAATTCACAATTCACAATTCCGTCCGCGGCCTCGGCTTGATGGCTGGTGTCGAATTGGCTTTGCCCGACGGCAAACCCGCAACCAGAGCGGCTTTGGACGCGATCAAAACCCTGCTGCATCGCGGTTACATTTTCCTGCCGGAAGGCGAGTTTGCCAACGTCATCAGTTTCACGCCGCCGCTGACCATTTCCAAAGCGCAGCTTTCAAAGGCAGTTGCCGCACTGGCGGAGGTTTTGCAATGACGCTCACCGAAATGCGTTCATTGTTGGCGAAACGCGACATCCAACTCACGCGCTCGCTTGGCCAGAATTTTTTGCACGATGGCAACCAGCTTCGCCGCATCGTGGACGCGGCGGAAATTTTGCCGACGGACAAAGTTTTGGAAATCGGGCCGGGGCTTGGGCCGTTGACGGAACTGCTTCTGGAAAAAGCGGGCGAGGTGCTGGCGATTGAAATGGACGCGCGGCTGGTGGATTTTTTGTGCGAGCGGTTCGGCACGGAGAAACGGAATGCCGATTTGCTGGCGGACGCTCTGGCTGGCCAGCCGGAAAAGCTGGACGAGCCGGAGCAGGTTGCTGCATTTCATTTGTTGCACGACGACGCGCTGGCGTTTCTCAAGCGCGAGCCGCGCGACTGGAGCGATTGGAAGCTCGTGGCGAACCTGCCGTATTCCGTCGCCTCGCCAATTCTGGTGGAACTCGCTACCGGCCCGCGCGCGCCGAAGCTGATCGTCGCCACGCTGCAACTGGAAGTCGCAAAGCGGCTGATGGCGCAGGCGGACGACGACGATTACGGCATCCTGACACTGCTGGTGCAGCTTGATTTTGAACCGCGCGGCAGCTTCAAGATTCCGCCGGAATGTTTTTTTCCGTCGCCGGACGTGGACTCCGCGTGCGTGTGCCTGGTGCGCCGCGCGACGCCGCTGCTGCCGGAAAATCTCCGTCCGGATTTTGTGAAAATCGTCAAGCGCGGCTTCTCGCAACGGCGCAAGATGATGCTGAAATTGTTGAAACAGGATTGGGCGGCAGACAAACTGGCGGCCGCCTTTGCCGAATTAAAAATCTCGCCGCAGGAACGCGCGGAGAAATTGAGCTTGGAACAATTTGTCGAACTGACAAAACTGTTAAAATGAACTTTAGGCGTGCAACATTGAATCATTGCGCTCTCCTCGCAGAGTTAAATCATCAACTTATTCGCGATGAAGGCCATCGGAACAAGATGACTGTTCCCGAATTGGAACAGCGCATGAAAGGTTGGCTCGCGTCCGAATACATTGCGTTGCTTTTTGAAAAAGATGGAGAAATTGTCGCTTACGCTTTATATCGGGAACAGCCGGAGGAAATTTATTTGCGACAACTTTTTGTTTTAAGAAACCGACGCAGACAGGGAATCGGCCGCGAAACGATTGAACTTTTACGCGCAAAAGTCTGGCCGAAAAACAAGCGGCTGACGATTGAGGTTTTGATTGAAAACACCGCCGCCGTTGCGTTTTGGCGGGCAGTTGGCTACAAAGATTATTGCCTTGCCATGGAAATTTTACCGGGAAAATCTTCATAAAAATGTCAGAAGAAATTTTTGACATCGTCAACGAGTGCGACGAGGTGGTCGGGCAGAACACGCGGCGCGAGGTTCATGCGCGCGGGCTGTGGCATCGCGCGGTGCATGTGCTGGTGTTTAACGCGCGCGGCGAGGTGTTTCTCCAGAAGCGCTCGCTGAAAAAGGACATCGCCGCCGGCAAATGGGATTCTTCGGCGTCCGGCCATCTGGACAGCGGCGAGGCTTACGACGCGTGCGCGGTGCGCGAGGTGCGCGAGGAGATCGGCTTGCATCTGTCGCAACCGCCGCAGCGGCTGTTCAAGATTGATGCGCGCCAGGAGACGGGCTGGGAATTCTGCTGGATTTACCGCTGCGAAAACGAAGGGCCGTTCGTCCTGCATCCCGATGAAATCGAGACGGGCGCGTGGTTTGCGCCGGACGCGGTGACGAAGTGGGTGGACGAAAAACCGCAGGATTTCGCGAGCGCGTTTGTGTTGATATGGAAAACATTTTTGACCGCCAAGACGCCAAGTTGACTTTACTTGCGCCAAAAATGGAGTAGTTATTTCCCATGCAAAATTATTTCGTTCCGATTGTGGTGGAGCAGACCGGTCGCGGTGAGCGGAGCTGGGACATTTACTCCCGGCTGCTTGTGGATCGCATTCTTTTTCTCGGCACGCCGGTGGATGACACGGTGGCGAACGTCGTCATCGCGCAACTCCTGTTTCTCCAGATGGCCGATCCGAAAAAGGACATCCATCTCTACATCAATTCGCCCGGCGGCAGCGTCACGGCGGGGCTGGCGATTTACGACACGATTCAATACATGACTTGCGACGTGAACACCTATTGCGTCGGGCAGGCGGCGAGCATGGGCGCGGTGCTGCTGGCGGCGGGCACGAAGGGCAAGCGTTACGCGCTGCCGAATTCCAACATCATGATCCATCAGGTGCTCGGCGGCGCGGAAGGCCAGGCCAGCGACGTGGAAATCCGCGTGAAACACATGCTCAAGCTCAAGCAGACGCTGAACGCCATCCTCTCGAAACACACGGGCAAGCCGGTGGAACAGGTGGAAAAGGATTGCGACCGCGACAATTTTATGAGCGCCGACGAGGCGAAGGCTTATGGTCTCGTGGATCACGTCGTGCAATCGCGGCGGGAAATTCCCGGTGTGGAAAAAAGCTCGGTGGTGGTGTGATCGTCGTGGCCTCGGGAACATTCCTGATTCACAGAAGAACGCAGAGGCGCCGTCGTTTCTAGCGGTGAATCAGGCCCTTGAGTTTTGTGAAAAACGAAGGCGAGCGCAGATGGTTGATGTAATTTTCCCAGGAATTTTCCGTTCCAAATTTCCGCTCAACGCGCGCTTCTTCGCCGCGCATCAATTCCAGAATTTGATCGTCCTCGCCTTTGTCTAGCCAGAAGCCATGTTCCGAACAACAGTCGAGCTGTAAGTCGAAGAACCGATAATCGAATCGTTTTAATGGAGCGAAACAAATCGGACATTTGAGATCTGACTCTTCAGTGGCGAGATAAAGCGAGCCTTTGTTGGCCTCGTTACTAAAGGCTTCGTTTTCCAATTCGTCCAATTCGGCAGGCGTGAGCCACATTCCTTGACAACTTGGACAGGCTTCGACTTCCACACCGCGATCATTTTGCGTTTGAAGCTCAACATTGCACTTTGGACAATTCATGCTGGAAGAATACTTGAGCTGTTCGTGCGATTGCAATGTTGAGTTCAGCGCGCAAAAATCTGGCGGATGACGTCCTCGATCGGCACTTCCTGGATGTCAATGTCGCTCACGGGCAGTTCGTCCAGCAGTGCCTTGCACGCCGCGATGACGCGGTCGCGCTTGACCTTGAGCGTGATGGCGTCGGGAGTTTTTTCAACGACTTCACCGTAATGCGCGAGTTTTTCCGCCGGATATTCGTTCGCCTTGTCGCATTGAATGGTGACGAATTTGAAATCGGCGAAGCGGTCCACGATTTCCGAGAGCTTGCCGTCGAAGAAAATTTTCCCGTGGTCAATGATGATGACGCGTTCGCACAGCGCCTGGATGTCGGCCATGTAATGGCTCGTGAGCAAAATCGTGGTCTTGCGCTCAGCGTTGTGGCGGCGGATGAAATCGCGGACGGTTTTCTGCGAAGTCACGTCTAGGCCAATGGTCGGTTCGTCGAGAAAAAGCACTTTTGGCTCGTGCAGCAGCGACGCGATCAGTTCCATCTTCATGCGTTCGCCGAGGGAAAGTTCGCGCACGCTGACGTTGAGCTTGTCTTTGACGGCGAGCATTTCGCTCATTTCGGTGACGGTCCGCTCGAAGCGGTCGGCGGCAATGCCGTAAATTTTCGCGTTCAGCTCCAGTGATTCGCGCGCGGGCAAATCCCACCAGAGCTGGTTTTTCTGGCCGAGCAGCAGCGCGAACTGGCGGCGATAGCCGTCGGCGCGTTCCCACGGCGTGTAGCCGAGAACCTTCGCCGTGCCGCTGGTCGGGTAAAGCAGGCCGGCGAGCATCTTGAGCGTGGTGGTTTTGCCCGCGCCGTTCGGGCCGAGAAAGCCGACAAGTTCGCCGGGTTCAATCTTGAAGCTGACTTCGTTGGCTGCCAGCGTCTGGTCGTATTGCCGGTGGAAAAGCCCTTTGACCGCGCCGGAAAAGCCCGGCTGCTTTTTGTAAGTGCGGAAAGCCTTGGTGAGATTGCTGACTTCGATGACCGGCATTGCAGCAGTTTCAAGTTTCAAGTTTTCAGTTTCAAGTTCTAAAACCGAAAACCGAAACTTAACGCATCAACTGCTTTTCCAAATAATGAACAACCTGACGGACGTTGGCGTCCACTTCCATGCGGTCTTTGACGAGGCGACAGGCATGCAGCACCGTGCCGTGGTCGCGGCCGCCGTAGGCTTCGCCGATGGTGTTGAGCGAGCTTTCAGTCATCTGGCGGGATAAATACATGGCAACCTGGCGCGGGAAGGCGATGTTTTCCGGGCGGCGCTTGCTGGTCATATCGGCGAGGCGGATGTCGTAATGTTCCGCCACTTTTTTCTGGATGACTTCAATGCTGATCGAAAACCGGCCTTCCTCGTGGAGAATTTCCCGGAGCAAGCCTTCAACGACTTCAATGGAAAGTTTCTTGCCGGTGAGCGAGGCGTAGGACGCGACGCGGATGAGCGCGCCTTCGAGGCGGCGGACATTGGTGCGGATGCGGTTCGCGAGAAAATCCAGCACGTCCTCCGGCAGCGTGACGCCCATGTTCTGCGCTTTTTTGTTAAGAATGGCGCGGCGCATTTCGATGTCCGGCGGCTGTAAATCCGTGACCAGTCCCCATTCAAAACGCGAAACGAGGCGGTGTTCAAGCCCTTGAATTTCGCTGGCCGGCCGGTCGCAAGTCAAAACGATCTGCTTGTGACCTTCGTGCAGCGCATTAAACGTGTGAAAAAATTCCTCCTGAATCCTCTCTTTGCCGGCGAGAAACTGAATGTCGTCAATCAGCAGCACGTCAGTCTGGCGATATTTCTTGCGGAACTTGGCGAGTTGGTTGTTTTGGATGCCGTCAATATACTCGTTCGTGAATTTTTCGGATGAAAGATATGCAACGCGCGCACCTTTTTTGGTTGCCGAAACCTGCTGGCCGATGGCGTGCAGCAAATGCGTCTTGCCCAGCCCAACGCCACCGTAAAGAAACAGCGGGTTGTAGGATTTGCCGGGTGCCTCGGCGACGGCCTTGGCGGCGGCATAGGCAAAATTGTTGTTGTTGCCAACGACAAACGAGTCGAACGTGTTCTTGGGATTGAAATGGGTGTCGCCGTTGGCGAGCCGTTCGTGAACCACCGCCGGTGTTTTCACTTTCGCCGGCGCGGCGGCGGCCGCAGTGGTCATCGGGGCTGTTCCGGGTGTTGATTTGAATTTGATTTGCAACTGCCGGCCGGCGGCGATGGCCAGCGCATCCTGCAACAAACTCGAATAATTGTCCTTGAGCCAGACCTCGCAAAATTCGTTTGCCGCTTCCAGCGTGACGTGGCTGGAGTCAATGGCCGTCGCCCGCAGCGATGCGAACCACATGTTGTAGGTGTCGGCACTCAATTTGGAACGGAGCTGTTCCTGCGCTGAACTCCAAATTTTTTCCGCCGATGGTTGCATGTGCGTTCGATCAAAAAGGCCGTTAATAAAGCGTTTTATTCACCAAGTCCCAAAACCGGGTTTTGCCGCTGGTTTGCCGGGGAACTGCCCTTGTCAATCATCGTCCACCCAGCCAAAACTGTCCGCCGACTCGAATTGTTCACAGATGATTCCATTTTAGTTAAAAGATAAACAACTTGTTTCCAACAGCTTAAAAACAATCTGGCAAACACCGCCCAGCTTGATTGCCATGACTTGGTGAAACTCCGCGAACGGCGCTTGTTGGTGCGAATGTTTTACGCAAACAAACCGGAAGATTCGAGGACAACATATTAACTCTTGTTCGCAAGTTATTCACAGCAGCCGTTTGTCCAATAAAATCAACCTCTCGCACCGATTCCCGCCAGCGTTGGCCATCGGCTTAAACCGCCTGCTCGCCGGTTTCCCCGGTGCGGATGCGGATCACGCTTTCCACGGAACTCACAAAAATTTTCCCATCACCGATTTTTCCGGTCTTGGCCGCCTTCACAATCGCATCCACGGCGGCGGCGGCCTGCGCGTCCGCAAGGACGATTTCAATTTTTATTTTAGGCAGAAAATCCACGGCATATTCGCTGCCGCGGTAAATCTCGGTGTGGCCTTTCTGACGACCGAAACCTTTGACTTCGCCGACGGTCAGTCCCTGGATTCCCAGCTCCGCCAAGGCGGTTTTGACTTCCTCCAACTTGAAAGGCTTGATGATGGCTTCGATTTTTTTCATGAGTTCCTCGCTTCGTTTTTCTTCATGGATGCTAACAGCCGGAACATTTCTGTAAACAGGATTTTTGCCGGAACTGCTGGCTAAAAAAAACAATTTTGACGGTCACCTCATTTCGACCAGGTGGAGCACCCGTCGCTAATCAATTTCCTTAAAAATGATTATTTCGTCTTATACTTTCAAAAGCGAGTTGACAAAAATAAGGAGCCATGATTTAATAACTACAGTTGCAACGCGAAGCAGGCAGGAGTGACGGTTTGGTTGCACAAAGATCTTTGAATTTTACATTTTCGATCTGCGCTCCAGTAAAGGCGCAGATTGGAGTTCTCCGTGATCCCACGTTTTACTCATTCTAAATTCCCCGGGCCTCTCGGTCATCTTCTGACCGCTTGGCCCGGTTTTTTTTGCCCCGTTTCAATTCAAATCCAAGTCGCGCGCGTTCGTTGACACTCATTTTTCCGGCTGTTAACGTCTGCTTTCTTAAATGGCAATGGAATACAAAGATACACTCAATCTTCCGCGCACCGATTTCGCGATGCGGGCCGACCTCGTCACGCGCGAGCCGGAACGCCTCAAAAAATGGGAAGCCGCCAATCTTTATGCGAAGATTCAGGCTTCGCGTGCGACCGCCGAGAAATTCGTCCTGCACGACGGCCCGCCGTTCGCCAACGGCGACGTCCACGTCGGCACCGCGCTGAACAAGATTCTCAAGGACATCATCGTCAAATATAAAACGCTTCGTGGTTTCAGCGCCCCCTACATTCCCGGCTGGGATTGTCATGGGCTGCCGATTGAATTCAAGGTCGCGCAACAAATGACCAAAGAATTTGACGCGCAATGGCCGAAGATTCGGGCGCAACACGAAGATTTGTGGAAAAACACAACCGACCCAGTAGTGGTTGAAGCTGGAATCAAATACAGTTTTCTTCAGGATTATTTATCTCCTGAGAACATTCGTTCGGCTTGCGAAAAGACCGCAAGACATTTTATTGGCGTGCAACGCGAACAGTTCAAGCGCCTCGGCGTGCTCGGTGATTGGGAAAATCCGTATCTCACGTTGAACAAGGAATACGAAGCGGACGAATTGCGAATGTTCGCGGACATTGTCGAAAAAGGCTTCGTGTATCGAGGCAAAAAGCCGGTGTATTGGAGTATTCCATGCCGCACCGCACTGGCGGAAGCGGAAGTGGAATACGCCGACCACGTCAGTCAGAGCGTGTTCGTGAAATTTCCTGTTGTCGGCCAGCCAAACACGTTCATCGTGATTTGGACGACGACGCCGTGGACGTTGCCGGCAAATCTCGCTGTTGCCTACAACGACAAACTCCAATACGTCCAAGCGAAAGTCGGTGAAGAAAATTTTATTTTATTTCGCGGACTGCTTCCGGCTGTCGCCGAAAAGTGTGGTTGGACGAATTACACCGAAACGCTTTTCGTCGCCGAAGAACTCGCAAAGCTACAATACCAGCATCCGTTCTGTAATCGCACCGGCAAAGCCTTCGCCGCTGATTTTGTCACGAGTGACACCGGCACAGGATTCGTTCACATTGCGCCCGGACACGGTCAGGATGACTACAATCTTGGATTAAAAGTTGGTTTGCCAATTTATTCACCCGTGACTGATCTCGGAGTTCTCGCGCCCACAAATGATTTGCCCATGAATCAGCAAATGCCTGAATCTTTAATCGGCAAATCACTTTTGGGAAAAGGTGGCAAGCCGAGCGAGGCAAACGAGGCGGTTCTTGCCTTGCTGCGCGAGAAAAATGTATTGCTGCATCAGGAAAATTATCATCACAGCTACCCGCATTGTTGGCGGAGCAAAACGCCCGTAATTTTCCGCGCGATGAATCAATGGTTCATTGAAGTTGACCATGATAAATTTCGTGAACGCGCATTGGATGAAATCAGCCGCGTCAATTGGATTCCCGATTGGGGCGTGAACCGCATCAAAGGCGCGGTTCAATCGCGTCCCGACTGGTGCATTTCGCGCCAGCGCACTTGGGGTGTTCCCATTCCATTTTTCTACGATGCAAATGGGCAGCCCGTTCCCGACCCGCAAAAAAATCCCAAAGCTGCGGCAAATGTCGTCCGCAAATTTGCCAAATGGTTTGAAGAAGTCGGAACGGCTGCGTGGTTCAGCACGGACAACCCGACAATTCTGCTAACTAAATCTGGCGCAAAAGAATTTATTCCTGCTGGCGTGGAATTATCTGAATTAAAAAAATCCAACGACACGCTCGACGTGTGGATTGATTCCGGTTCGTCTTCACGCGCTGTCTTGAAACAACGGAAGGAATTGCAACACGCTGGCAAATCCGGCGATGAAGTTTGGCAAGCCGACGTGTATTTGGAAGGCTCTGACCAGCATCGCGGCTGGTTTCAATCCTCGCTGCTGCTCTCGCTCGCCGGCAACGGCGCAGCCCCGTTCAAGACCGTTCTCACGCACGGCTTCATGGTGGACGCCGACCGCGAGAAGATTTCCAAGAGCAAACAGGGCGGTTACGAGAAGCCGCAGACCGCCGAAGCCTACGTCAAGAAATACGGCGCGGACGTCGTGCGGCTGTGGGTGGCGTCGCAAGATTACCGCAGCGACATCGTCGTGAGCGAGGAACGCATCAACAAGGTCGGCGAGACCTATCGCGGCATCCGCAACGCGCTGCGCTACCAGCTCTCGAACCTCTACGACTTCGATCCCGCGCAGCACACCGTGGCCGATGACCAGCTCACCGGTCTCGACCGCTGGATTCTCGGCGAATTTGCGAAGCTCGAAGCCGAAGTCCTCGCCGCCTACGACCAATACGAATTCCACGTCGTCTATCAAAAGTTGAGCCAGTTCATCGCCGTGGAACTCTCGTCGGTCTATCACGACGTCATCAAAGACCGGCTCTACACCGACGCCGCGAATTCGCCGCGCCGCCGTTCCACGCAGACCGCGTTGCACCGGCTGGCAACCGGCCTGTGCCAGATGCTCGCACCGATCCTGGCCTTCACGGCTGACGAAGCGTGGGAATTTATTCCAGGAAACCCGACCGGCTCGGTGCATGAAGCGAATTGGCAACCAAAGTCATTTGTCCGAAATGAAACGGAAAGCCAACTCTGGAAGATTCTTTTTGCATTGCGGGCGAATGCACTTCCTGAACTTGAAAAAGCGCGCCAATCAAAATTTATCGGAAAAGCGTTAGATGCAAAATTCTCAATGGAATTTCCAAAGACAAAAGTTGAACGTGGTATGGAACATCTGGGTTCTTTTTTGACCCTTGGAGATTGGGCTGGCTTGGAAGTTAATGTTTTAGCCAGCATTGAAACCAATCGTATTTTACAGGAGTTGCTCAATGTTTCAAAAGTTGAAGTTACCATTTCCGATTCAGTAACAGCTTGGAAATTTAACGTCACTAAAGCTGACGGCCAGAAATGCGAACGCTGCTGGCATTGGGAAACGGACATTGGCCAGAACACCGCGCATCCGACCATTTGCGGTCGCTGCATCGAGGCGGTGTTGCAATTGAAAGGATGACGTTTCGCGGCTGAGTGACACTCGCAGGCCAACCATCGCAGAATGAGATTTCTTTTATGCCCGGCGATATTTCTGGGCAACGAACCTGACGATGTCATTGAATATTCCAGAATCGTCATTTGCGTTGATCAGAACAACCAACCCTTTTCCTGCGTCGGCATAGGCTGTCAGGAGTGCATCGAATCCCTTGTTGCGTCCACCATGATAAAACCGAAGTGTCTTTTCAGCTCCCGCAAGATATACCCCCAGTCCGAATTTGCCCGTTTGGGCAGTTAGCATCAGGCGGGTCATTGATTGCGAGATGACCGGATTGGCCTCGCCTGACAATGACCGCTGAATACCGATGATGAAGCGAGCCAGATCGGGAGCCGTCGTCCATAGTCCCGCCGCCGCCATTTCCGGATAGACGTGCCATCGGCCACCGACGGCTTGGCCACCGATTAAATGACCGGTCGCAGTTGCGGCCACCATTGTTTGGGGCAACGGCTGTTCGTATGTGCTGCTCGACATACCCAACGGTTTCAGCACGGCTTCGCGCATGAATTCAGGGAAAGTCTTCCCGGTAACATCAACAATCATTTGCTGCATCACCGTGTAACCGCCGCCGGAGTATCTTGATTTGCTGCCGGGAACCGTGTCCACGCGAATCGCCGGTGTATTTGCCGGCTTGCCACCATGAAGCACCTCCAAAAGTGTCGGGACGGAGGCATTTGCCGCGTAACCGGGAAACCCGTGGATATTTACTCCAGCATTGTGACCGAGGATGCCGCGCAGAGTAACCTTCTTATCCTTTGTGAATCCGTTTTCCGGCAGCTTCCAGGTACGCAACTGCGCGTTGATGTCGGCATCAAATGACAACTGGCCTTTCTCAATCAGATGCAAAGCTCCGAGCGCCGCCAGACATTTACTGATGGAACCGGCCTGAAACAGCGTTGCCGATGTCACCGGAGTTTTGCTGTCCTTGTCAGCGAAGCCATAACCTTTTTCCTCAATGATTTTGCCGTCTTGAATGACCGCGAGCGAAAGGCCTGGAATATCCCGCTCCCGCATTTGGGTTGTAATAAAATCGTCCACTTTGTCAGTGTATTTTTTCGTTTTACAAATTTGGACTTTGCGCCCGCCAAAAATTTTATCAAGAAAAAACCACCCCGGCCGCGGCGGCGTCCCGGCGCACCCGGCGCGCGGTTGTGTCGCGCGAAGGCTGCGAAGGATGCGAAGGGAAAAAGCTGATTGGAATTCCTTCGCCCACTTCGTGGCCTTCGCGCGACATTTTTATTCTTGGCCGTGCGGTTTGACCAAGTGCGCGGTTGATTCACGACGGGGATTGCTGCTACCCTGTTTTTTTATGAGCAAACCTGCCTGCCCGATGTGCGAGATGACCGACGTTCTGGAATTTCCCGACAAATGGGAATGCGTCACCTGCGGTCACGAATGGCCGCGTGAAGCCGCGCCGGAAGCGGCCGTCGGCCCGCGCGTCGTCAAGGACGTCCACGGCAACGTCCTCGCCGACGGCGATTGCGTCATCCTCATCAAAGACTTGAAACTCGGCGGTTCGTCCGTGCTCAAGGGCGGTTCAAAATCCAAACCGATCCGCCTGGTGGCCGGCGATCATGAGATTGACTGCAAAGTGGACGGCATCGCCGTCGGCTTGAAAGCCTGCTTTGTGAAGAAGGCGTGAGGGATGGAACCTTAAAGACTTTTACTTTTTCTTCCCATGCACCTTCGCCGCGACTTTCAGGCGCAGCGCGTTGAGCCGGATGAAGCCGGTGGCGTCGTCCTGATTGTAGGCCTTGGTCGGGTCGGCTTCCATCGTGGCGATGTGCGGATTGTAGAGGCTCACCGGCGATTTGCGGCCGCTGACCATGATGTTGCCCTTGTAGAGTTTCACGCGCACGGTGCCGGTCACATTCTTCTGGCTCTCGGTCACGTAGGCCTGCAATGCGAGGCGTTCGGGCGCATACCAGAAGCCGTTGTAAACGAGCTCGGCATATTTCGGGATGAACGCGTCGCGCTGGTGCATGACTTCGCGATCCATCGTGAGCGATTCCATCTGGCGATGCGCGAAATGCAGAATCGCGCCGCCGGGCGTCTCATACACACCACGCGATTTCATGCCGACGTAGCGGTTCTCCACCATGTCCACGCGGCCGACGCCGTGTTTGCCGCCGATCTTGTTCAACGCCTTCATCACGCCGAGCGGATTTAATTTTTTGCCGTTCACCGCGACGCAATCGCCCTTCACGAAATCGAGTTCGACAAACTCGGGCTTATTGGGCGCGTCTTCGGGCAGCACGGAGAGCGTGGTGAAATAACTGCGATTCTTCAAATCGTAGGAGTCAAACCACGGGTCTTCGAGAATGCCAGCCTCGTAGGAAATGTGCAGGAGGTTGCGATCCATCGAATACGGCTTCTTGGCGCTGGCCTGCACGGGAATCTTGTGTTTGGCGCAATAATCAATCATCTCCTGGCGACCGGGAAATTCGGCGCGATAGCGTTCGTCGCGCCACGGCGCGATAACCTGCAAATCCGGCGCGAGCGCAGCGGCGGTCAATTCAAAGCGCACTTGGTCATTTCCTTTTCCAGTGGCGCCGTGCGCGATGGCGTCGGCTTTTTCTATCTTCGCGATCTCGACCATGCGCTTGGCGATGAGCGGACGCGCAATGCTGGTGCCGAGGAAATACTGGCCCTCATAAATCGCGCTGGCCTGGATGATGGGATAGATGAAGTCGCGGGCGAACTCCTCCTGCAAGTCATCAATGTAAATTTTCGAAGCGCCGGTCTTGATGGCTTTGGCTTCGAGGCCGTCGAGTTCCTCTTCCTGGCCGATGTCGGCGCAGAAACCGATCATCTCGGCGTTGTATTTTTCTTTGATCCACGACATCAAAACGGAAGTGTCGAGGCCACCGGAATAAGCTAAAACAATTTTCATGTGACGGATATTAAACCGCCAAGTTGCCAAGAACGCAAAGAGGAAAAACAGCTTGCCGTGGGTTCACGGCGCAGCCTGTTGCAGGCGGGCGATGTCCTGAAGCGCAAGCGGGTTGTTTGCCGGGCCGCCGTTGGTGGGAAGCTCGCTCTTCCATTTCCAGTAATCCATGTGTCCGTCGGCAAAGCCGAGCGTGTCGCCGTGACTGTGCCGCCACGATGGAAAATTATACCAGTTGTTGACCGTGGCGGAATACAGGAAATGCCCGTCGTCAATGGTGGAAATGTCCTCCTCCAGAAATGTAAACGTCGTGGACGGTTTCAGGATCTGGCTGGTTTGATAAATGGGCTTGATGCCATAAGTCACAACGTCGTCCTGCGGTCCGGCCATGTAACAGCTCAAGGAATAACTGCGCAAAGTCGGGATGGTCGTGCCCAAAACGGTGCTGTGATCAGCCGGACACCGGTAACACTGGACGTTTTTCACGTTCGGATAAATAGTGCCGCCCGTGATGGTGGCCGGATCGGTGTCCAGGCCGGCGTTGCCGACGACCCACGAGTTGGTCGGGCTTACAGGCACGTTCCCGCGAAATTCCACATCGTTCAGGGCGAGCTTGCCGCTGGATTCGTCGGCATACATCTGCCAGGCCAGGTTCAACTGCTTTTGATTGTTCAGGCAGGTTGTCCGATAGGCGCGCTCCTTGGCCCGCGACAACGCCGGCAGCAGCATCGCCGCCAGAATCGCGATGATGGCGATGACCACCAGCAGTTCGATCAACGTGAATGCTCGCCCGGTTTTAATTTTTAACAAAACACTGCCGCCGGGCTTAATGATTTTTTGGCGGCAAATTTTCATGGATCAAATTTTATTGCACATCCACCAGCGACAGCCGGATTTTCTGGCTCAACTGCTGCGTGAGGTTCTGATTCCGGGTCGTGATTTTCAACGTCATGTCCTGGGTGTTGTGGACATCCACAATCATTCCCAGTTCCGGGTCAAACCAGAAGTCGCCGGTGATCTTGCCGTTTTGAACTTCGACCGCCGCCCCCACGTTGGCCGCAGAGACGGTTTTGGTGGCGATGGTGCCCGCAGTTTCAACGTGCGCGCATTTGCGGTCGCCGTGCTGCTCCCAGTTTTTGAAGGTATAATTCATGTCCATCGACAAGGTGCCGATGGTGGAAACGATGTCGTCTTTATGCGACCAGCTCTCGCCGACATTCACAATCCGGTTCGGTAGCGCCTCCGAAAACGAGCCGTAACGCTTCAACGTGTCCTCGCTGAACATCTGCTGGAACATTCCCCGTTGCTGCTGTGTCGCGACAGCGGAAATGCGCTTCATCAATTCGTCCAAGCCGCCCATCTTTTCGACCTTCCCGGACGCGTCAGTGAAATACTGGAGCCGGGCACCAATCATCGCGCGCAGAATGGCTGCCGCTGGATTATTGGTTTCTTGCGCCGAATTTTCGTTGGAATCGAAGGTCATCACGCTGCGTCCACCCATCAAAACATTCAGGGATTCGTTCTCAAATTCCAACTGAAGTTCCCAGCCGCCGTTGTCCAGCTTCTTGAGCGCCCCCAGATTGAAATTCTGCATCATCTTGATGTTCTGTTTCACCGGATCCGGCTGGTCGGGCAGCTTCATTTCTGTGTCCATGTTCATCTCCATCCGCATCGCAAAGGTTTTCCCGGCCGCCCATTTAATCTTCATGTCCACCGGACCGTCGGCAGCGGCGGCGACAGCGGTAGCACTGGATGCGTCGCTGTCGCCTGCTGGGGTCGCTGGTTTCTTTGGTTTGGAACAGCCGGACAACAACACGCCGCCGGCCACGGCGGCCAGCGAGACAAGGGTGATGATTTTTTTCATGGGGTTTGATTCATTCTGACGGTTTTTTGAGGCATTCATAAGTTAGATGCGCTGAACCCTGGTTTTGGATTCAACAATTTCCACTGTTGACATATAAGTGGTCGAAAACGCCCGACGGGTGACAAGAAAGTCAAAATCGTCACCGGAAGACACGCGGCGCTGCTTCCACAACGCACTGCTTGATCGCCCGAATCTTCTCATAAAATCCAGATCCGGCAAGAAAATTACTTATGATGCGCCGGGATGTTCAGCGGCTCGATATGCACCAGCACGTCGCAGACGGCCGGCATGGCGTCGCGGATTTTGTCCTTCACGGCGTGCGCGATTTCGTGCGAGCGCAACACGGTCATCTGCGGGTCCACCTCCACATGCATGTCCACATAAAGCTGGTAGCCCATCTTGCGGACAAAACATTTTTCCACATGCGCCACGCCGGGGATTGTCTCAGCCAGCCGCTGAATTTCGTTTTTGATTTTGCGATCAGGCGCGGTGTCCATCAGGTCGCCCAGCGTCGAGCGCAGCAGCCGCCAGCCGTTCCACGCGATGACGCCCGCCGCCGCCAGCGCCGCCGCGTCGTCCGCCCACGCAAACTTTTCCCCGCCGACCAGCGCCGTGCTGATGCCGATCGCCGCCGCGACGGACGTGATGGCATCGCTGCGGTGATGCCACGCGTCGGCGCGCACGGCGGCGTTTTCCACCGAATCCGCCTCGCGCGAAACAAACCGGAACAAAACTTCCTTGATGACGATGACGCCAAGCAAAACCAGCAGGGTAAAAACTTTGGGTGCCGTGCGCGGCTGGCCGATGTCGTGCAGCGCTTCAATCGCAATCCAGCTCGCGACGACCAGCAGAATTCCCGAAACTACCGCCGCCGCGAGCGGCTCGGCCTTGCCGTGGCCGTAGGGATGATCTTCGTCCGCCGGCGCCGCCGCCACGACGACGCCGCGCCAGACGATGATGGAGCTGAAAATGTCCGTGAGCGATTCGCAGGCGTCGGCCACCAGCGCGTGCGAATGACCGACGAGGCCGGCGATGAGTTTGGTGGCCGAGAGCAGGACGTTCACCACCAGCCCGATGAAGGTGGCGCGCAGGCTGCGTTCAAGGCGGTTGGGCTGCACGCAAAATTATTAACCGCGAAAGGCACGAAACACACGAAAGAATTTACGAATGACGATTTACGCGCCGTTCTCAAGATTACAGCCGTGTCGCAAATCGTATATCGCAAATCGTAAATCAGATGAGGTGGCAGAACATCGCGTCGCGCAGCTTCGGCTCGAACCAGGTGCTCTTGGGCGGCATGATGCCGCCGGCATCGGCAATTTGCATGAGATCTTCGATGCTCGTCGGGAATATACTGAACGCGCAGGCGTATTCGCCGCTGTTCACGAGCTTTTCCAGCTCCGCCGTGCCGCGAATGCCGCCGATGAAATTGATTTTTTGGCTCGTGCGCGGATCGTCAATGCCGAACAGCGGCGCGAGCACCAGTTTTTGCAGGAGCGTTACGTCGAGCTGTTCAATCGGGTCGCGACTGGTCGTCAATTGGCGCTTAAACGTCAGCGTATGCCAGCGGTGGTTCATGAACAATCCCAGCTCGTGTTTGCGCGTGGGCGTGGGCAGGCCCATGCGGATGATGTTGAAAACCTCCTCCAGTTTTTTCAGTAGTTCGGCCGGCGTGAGGCCATTCAAATCTTTCAGCACGCGGTTGTAGGGCAGGATCTGCATCTGGTTGTGCGGAAAAATCACGGCGAGAAACTGTCCGCTGTGGCCCGCGCCGTTGCGCGACTTGAAAACCCGCGCCGCCGCCGCGCTGCGATGATGGCCGTCGGCGATGTAAAGAAACGGAATCTGCACAAACTGCGCCTCGACGAATAAAATTTCCTCCGCGCCGGAAATCGTCCACGACGTGTGGCGCACGCCGTCCTTGCCGGTGAAATCCACGGCGGGCGTTTCGGAAATTTTCTTCGCGACAAATTCATCAAATGCCGCGACGGCGCGGTAGGTTAGGAACACCGGCCCGGTCTGCGAGTTGAGTGCCTCGATGTGGCGCACGCGATCGTCTTCCTTGTCCGGTCGCGTGAACTCGTGTTTCTTGATGATGTTCGCCAGATATTCCTCGCAGCTCGCGGCGGCGACGAGGCCGACCTGCGCGTGCGCGCCCATGATTTGCCGGTAGAGATAAAAATTCGGCTTCTCATCCTGCTTGAGAGCGCCCTGCGAAATGAGCTTGGTAAAATTTTCTTTTCCTTTCGCGTAAACTTCCGGCGAGTAAATATCCGTGCCCGGTGCGAGATCGATCTCCGGCTTGCTGACGTGCAGGAAACTCAGCTCATTTCCGGTGGCCATCGTGCGCGCCTCGTCGGACGACATCACGTCGTAGGGCAGCTCACAGATTTGGGCGGCGAGTTCGGGTTTCGGTCGCAGGGCGGCAAAAGGTTTTAGTGTGGCCATAAAAGCGGCGCAAAGATACGGCGAATGCCGGTCAAAGGCACGCTCAAACTGTTTATAACACGCACGAACCGGATGTTGAAACTACCGTGAAGCCTTGGCGTTCCAGATGTCCATCACATCCGGCGAACCCTGGCTGCGGATGTCGTTGTCCATTAAAATTGAGTCGGTGGCGGCGGCCATTTCACTGCGGGGAAAGACAAGGATCGGCGCGAAATGGCCATAAAATTCAATGGTGATAAACGGCTCCTTTGTATCCCGCAGGATTGCTATCAAATGCCCCAGGTTTTTGATCGGGATGCCATTGACGGTTTTGACCGTCTCGAAAGCTGGATTGGCAAAACCTTTGGACAGCTTGTGCGGAAACAATGGCGAGGACACCACGACCAGTCTTTCGCCGTCGAAATCAGGCTTGTCACCCAGCCGGGTCATCAGCGGGCTGCCGGAAACGCCCAGCAAAGTCATCCGGCTGCCACCCAAGTTGCCCGTCCTCAAACCAGCGATGAATTCCGTCGTGGCCGTGGAAAACACGAGCGGCCCATAAACGAAATAAGGCGGGTAACTGCCGTTTAAATCCGGGATCAGCCGGGGACAATCGTTGGCCACCTGAAGATCAACAGACATTTCTTTTCCGGCCCGCACCACGGTCAAGGGAAGCTTTCCATTCTGGGTGGCTTTCTGGACGAGATATTTGAAAGAAACCCGCAGGTTGCTGCCCAGGTTCACCATGCCCTGAATGTCCACCTGGGTGCTGCCAATTTTAGTGATGACATCCCATTTTTTAAGCGGATACTCCGGCTCCAGGCTGTCAGGCCGGCTCACAATCACTCCGTTGACGGAACTGGTGAGCTTGAGAAACGAGCGCAAGGTGGGATTGCCGAGGGGCTGCCATTCATCAAACATGATCGGCTTCCCGTCGTAACGTCCGTCGGCGATGTCCTTGAGAAAGAGATCAATTTCCTCGCACGGGATGATGTAGCCGATGTTTTCGGCACCGCCGGTGAGGCGGCTGAAAGCCAGCCCGATCATCTTCTCGCCCACCACCGCCGGGCCGCCGCTATTGCCCGGATTGATCGCGGCATCAATCTGAATCCGCAAGCCGGCCATGGGATAATTGTAAGCAGCAAACTCGATGCGGGAAACGATGCCCTTGGTAATCGAAAGGCTCGTGCCGCCAAGCGGATAACCATAGACCATGACCGGGTTTTGCACTTCCGGCAGGTTGGTTGCCCACGCCAATGGCGGATGCGCATCAAAAAACGATTCGTCATCAAGTTTGAGCACGGCGAGATCCATGCCGGGGGCAATGGCCTCCACGGTGGCGGCGAGCAGGTTGCCGGATTGGTTGGCCTGCACCTGCACTTGACTGGTGTAAAGCACCACATGGGCATTGGTGAGAATGCGTTTTCCTTTGATGACCACGCCGCTGCCGGTAACCTCGCTGGGGGCCTGCTTGGTCCACGGCTTGTAGGGATCAGGATATCGCGCCGTGGAAAATATTTTCACCACGGAATTGGCGACGGCATCGGACTTGGCTTCCACCGGCTCGGATGTACTGGCTGTCCCCGCAGACGCGGTGGCATCTGTAGCCAAGCCGTCAATCCTGGCCAGTGACACGACGATGCCTGCCATTAAAAACAGGTTTTTGAGAGGGTAAAAAGTAAACCGTTTGGCATTCATGCGACCACAGACAACGACAACCCGGCTTGAAAGCCAAGCCCAATTTGAGGCGCATCCCGGGCAAAGGCCGCAAATGAAATCTCCAGGAAATAATGCTTGCTTCGGCGCGGTCTGCTGCTAGGCTCTGCGGCTCTTTAACGAAAGAATTATTTATGGCACGCATTTGTGAATTGACCGGCAAACGCCCGATGAAGGGCAGCATCATCTGGCGCTCGGGTAAATCCAAGAAGTCCGGCGGTATCGGCACGCACATCACCGCGATCACCAAGCGCAAGTTCCACGTGAATTTGCAGCGCGTGAAGGCCGTGCTCCCCAGCGGCGAAGTCCGCTACGTCCGCGTCTCCGCCGCCGCGCTCAAGAAAGGTCTGGTCACCAAGGCGCCCCGGCGCACTTGGAAAAAAGGCGACGAAGCCAAGAAGGCTTAAGCTCTCCGCGAAACCAATTTCAAAGCGAGGTCTAACAGCCTCGCTTTTTTGTTTTCAATGCCGGCCAGTTCGCAACAAAAAGTCCAACAAATCGTTCATCTCTTTGTAAAAAATCAATCGAACCAAGCTCAATAGAAATGAAAGGAAGACACCAATCTGAAACCAAAGTTTTAATCGTTCGGCCTTCTTCGACAAAACGGAAATGAACCAGATACTCCACGAAACGATTAAAATTGCGCGGATACAAAACCCCAACATATTTCCTGTCTGATCGTCCCAATCCGGATAAAGCGCATTCACTTCAACAAAAGACCAGTGCCAAATTATTACACTTACAAACAACAAAGCTAAAAACTTTGCGACCTTTGCCTGTCTGGTTGTGATTTTCATTTCCCTTTCTTCCAATTCATCGTCGCGCGCTTGAGTTCGCGGTCGGATTCGCGCTGCTTGATGTCGTCGCGCCGGTCGAATTCCACCTTGCCCTTGCCGACGCCGAGCGCGACTTTCACCTTGCCGTTCTTCCAGTAAAACGACAACGGCACGATGGTGTTGCCCTTGACCGAGCCGAGTTCAAACAGCTTGCGGATCTCCGACCGGTGCAAAAGCAGTTTGCGCGGCGCCTTGGGAACGTGATTCTGTAGATTGCCGTGCGAGTATTCGTCAATGTGGACGTTGTAGATCCAGGCCTCGTCCTTTTCCACCCGCGCGAAGGCGTCGGCGATCTGGCCCTTGCCGGCGCGCAGCGACTTCACCTCCGTGCCGTGCAGCACGATGCCCGCCTCGAACGTCTCGAGGATGTGGTAATCGCGCCGGGCCTTGTGGTTGGTGACGATGTCGGCCATGAATCCAATGTAGAATGAAAAATGAAGAATGCAGAAACAAAAATGCTTCATTCGAATCAACGAATGAAGCGGAAAATTTCAAGAAACCAACGTGGCAGAATGATTTATTTCTTCATTCTTCATTCCGCCTTCTTCATTTGCTTTCAGCGCTTCTTGCGCTTCTTGTTGACCGGACGGACGAGGGCGACGATCTCCGGCAGTTCCCAGCCGATCTTGTCTTCGAGGATTTCGCGCAGCGCGATGTCCGCGGCACCGAGGCTGCCCACGTTGTCAATCAGCGGCCGGCTCAGGCCGCCGCCGCCGGAATTCAACTGGCGCACGCGGCGCGACACGATGTTCACGAGGACATTCGGGTTGCCAACCTTTTCATTGGCGCGTTTGCAAAGTTCAGCGTTCATGTTTGTATCAACTCAAATCGAGCCGCGTAGCTTAACGGTTGCTCGCGCGAAGGCAATGACAAAAAATCTGCCGGAAATCCCTTGGTGGGGCGAGCGTCCTCGCGAGCCAGTCATCAAAGTGTCTGGCGGCAACGGCTCGCGGGGACGCTCGCCCCACCTGATCAGCCTAATCCAAAAATTCCCTTCAAACTTGCCTGCGTTTCCGGCATTTTCTCCCAATCATTTTATGGCCGCCACCAAATCATCGTTCGACCTGAACCAGTTTCTCGCCACGCGCACCGATGCCGTCAACCGCGCGCTCGACAAATTCCTGCCGTCCGAGAAGACCAAGCCCGCCACGATTCACAAGGCGATGCGCTATTCGCTCTTTGCCGGCGGCAAACGGATGCGCCCCGCCGTGCTGCTCGCGGCGGCGGCGGCCTGCGGCGGCAAGGAAGCCGACGCCATGCCGCTCGCCTGCGCCGTCGAGTGCATCCACACCTACTCGCTCATCCACGACGATCTGCCGGCGATGGACAACGACGATTTCCGCCGGGGCAAACCGACCAACCACAAAGTTTTCGGCGAAGGCATTGCCGTGCTGGCGGGCGACGCGTTGTTGACGCAGGCATTTGAAATCGCCGCGCAATGCAAAAAATTCCCGCGCTATCCGCACGACCAGATCATTTTGGAAATCGCCAAAGCCTCCGGCTCATTACAACTCGTCGCCGGGCAAGTGGCGGACTTGGAAGGCGAAGGCAAAAAACTTTCCATTGCCGAATTGAAATTCATTCACGAGCGCAAGACTTCTGCGCTGCTGTGCTGCTCTGTGCGCCTCGGCGGCATGAGCGCCAACTGCACGCCCGCGCAGCTCGCGGCCCTCACCGACTTCGGCTACCATGTGGGCCTCGCGTTCCAGGTGATTGACGACATTCTGGACGTGACGCAAACCAGCGAGCAACTCGGCAAGACGGCGGGCAAGGACGTGGCCGTGGCCAAGGCAACCTATCCGGCCATCGTGGGCCTGGAGAAATCGCGGCAGATCGCGGCGCAACTGACGGCCAAGGCGTTTGCCGCGCTGGACATTTTCAAGGGCAAAGCCGTGGCGCTTGAAGCGCTGGCGGAATTTCTGTTGAAGCGGGAGAAATAATATGTCAAAAATCTTGCTCTTAAGCGGTGTTTGAACAAATTGTCTGGATGGCCAGCACCAATCCCCGCCTGATCGGATTGGATGTATTGCGTTTCGCAGCAGCTTCAATCGTGCTCATAACTCACTCCAGCAACTTCGGCGGTGCCGGGATGATTTTCAATAAATTCCCAAAAACTGTTGGTAAAATTTATGATTTTTTCATGCCCAGCGGATGGACGGCCGTGGATATCTTTTTTGTTTTAAGCGGATTTCTGGTTTCCGGGCTGCTCTTCAAGGAAGCCGCACAAACCGGCACCGTTTCTCTCAGCCGCTTTTTGATACGCCGTGGTTTCAAAATTTACCCGGCATTCTGGGTGATGATTGCCTGCACCGTCGTCTGGACATTGTTGCATGGCGGCTCAATTCCTCTCAAACAATTATTGGGTGAACTGTTTTATTTGCAAAACTATAATGGATATCGCATCTGTTGGCACACTTGGTCGCTCGCAGTGGAAGAACATTTCTATTTTTTGCTGGCAGGGTTGTTCTTCATTCTGAAACGAAGAGCAGAACCGAACCGGACGATTAATTTCGATTCGATTCCCAATATATTCCTGACCGTGGCCGTTTTGTGTCTGACGTTGCGGTTCATCACTTGGCTTGTCACCCTTTGCGCATCATTCGACAACTTTCTTTGGTTTATCGCTGCGGACCACGCGGTAATTGATTCACTTTTCTTTGGCATGATGCTGTCCCACTTTTGGCACAACCGTTGGGATGCACGGATGAAAAAAAGAATTTTTTCCTTCCACTGGATTTTTGCACTTGTTGGTATTGGCTTGTTATCTCCAGGGTTTGCGGATGTTATGGATATTCAATGGTTCCGCATATTTGGGTTCGTTCTTGTTTATCTCGGGGCCGGATGTCTCGTGTTAAGTTGTCTTGCCATTGATTATTTTCACTGTCCAGTTTTCATCAAATGGCTGGCTTGGCTTGGCAAATACTCGTATTCGGTCTACTTGTGGCACTTTTTTGTTGGTGAGCACCTCTATCCTCTAGTTGAAGTAAAAACGGACAATATGTCGGGGTGGATTCTCAACGCAACAATCCTTTTTGTTTGCAGTTGGATATTCGGAATTCTCATGGCTAGCATCATTGAATTTCCAGCGCTTCGATGCCGTGACCGTTGGTTTCCTCCGTTAAGCCACGCGTGAATAAATTTCGAAGTGAATTGATGTTCTCTCTCTTCGGCTATTTGTTTAGCCACCACTTGTGTCCGGCCCCGGCTGGTTTTCGGAGCGCCGTCGGTGCGGAACCATTGTAGCCCGCCACGAACCCGATGTTTTTCTGCTCGCAGACTTTTCACGTTTCGGGTATTTGAAACGGCATTAGGAATTGATTCCATGCTGGTTTTTCTCAACGGAAAATTTTTGCCCGAAGCCGAAGCGGTCGTGCCCTTGAACGACCGCGGCTTTCTGCTGGGCGACGGCCTGTTTGAAACGATGCGCGTGGCGAACGGAAAAACCTTCCGCTGCGCCCAGCATCTGGAACGGCTCGCGCGCGGCGCGGATTTCCTGAAAATCAAGCCGCCGTTCACGCCGAAGGAACTGGAGAAATTTGCCGCGCAACTCATCGAACAAAATCAAACGCCCGAAGCCATTTTGCGGGTGACGCTGACGCGCGGGCCGGGCGGGCGCGGTTATTCGCCCAAAAATGCCGGCACCCCGACGCTGGCAATGACATTGCATCCATTGCCGCCGCAAGATGCGGACGAGCCGTTGCAGTGGAGCCTGGTCACGTCGTCCTTCCGGATTCCGGCCAGCGACGCGCTGTCATCGTTCAAGACAACGAGCAAGCTTTTGAACATCATGGCGCGCAACGATGCGGAGGCGCAGGGCGCGGACGAAGCGCTGCTGCTCAACACCAACGGCGAGGTGGCGGAAACGGCGGGCGGCAATCTGTTCTGGGTTTATCAGGACAAAATCTGCACCGTGCCGTCCGGTCGCGGCGTGTTGCCGGGCATCACCCGCGCCATCGTCCTGGAAATTTGCCGGTCGCTCGGCCTGGAAACCAACAAGCGCGTCATCAAGCCAGAGCATTTGCGCAACGCCGAAGGGTTGTTCGTCACGAACAGCGCGCTGGGCATCGTGCCGGTGGCGGCGTTCGATGGCGAGCCGGTCGCGCCCTCGCCGCTGGTGGACCAGATTGCCAGCGCCTACAACGAAATGCTGCTGCGCGAATCATCCTAATCATAAGATTAGTTTTATTCAAATCGTGTTTTGCCCCTTGCGCTTTCATCTGATGGAGGCGTAAGGTTGATCAGAACCACGAGGTGACATATGAACAACGCAGGCATTGACCATTGCTACTCCTTCATCAACGGCCAGGGCACCGATACCCACGGTCGGATGCCGGAAGTGGGTGTGCGCCGGGCCGTGACCATTTCGCGCCAGGCCGGCTGCGGCGCAGTGAACATCGCCGAAAAGCTGGCCGCGTATTTGAAGCACCATTCTCCCCTGCACAATGGCGCACCCTGGACGGTGTTCGACCGCGAGCTTATGGACAAGGTGCTGGCCGACCATAATCTGCCGAAACACCTTGCCCGATTTTTACCGGAAGACCGGGCGTCGCAAGTTGAGGATACGCTGGCGGATATTTTCGGCGTGCATCCACCCACCCATACCGTCGTGCAACAAACTGCTGAGACGCTGTTGCAACTCGCGGAACTGGGCAACGCCATTCTGATCGGCCGGGCGGGAAACATTGTCACGGCCAAATTACCGAACGTTCTCCATGTCCGCCTGGTCGCGTCGCTGGAGGATCGTATCGAACGCATCTGCCGCGATGACCACAAAACGCCGTCCGAGGCGCGCCGGTTTTGCCTGGAAGAAGAACAGGCGCGGGCGCGCTATGTGAAAACCTATTTTCACTCCGACATCAATGACGCGCTGCTCTATCATTTCATCCTCAATACCAGCTTGGTCGGGTGTGACAATGCCGCGCGGCTGATCGGCGACGCGGTGCTCCGGCTCGGCTGATGAATTCCAAACTTGGGTTAGGCGGATGAATGTGGCTAAATGGCCGCGTGCCGCTTTTGGAAAAAACTTCAACCCGGCGACGCCGTAGGTCTGGCAAAAAGCTGGCCGTGCTGCTTTTCATCGCCGTGTTAACTGGCATCGGCTGGTTGTGGTGGCACCAGAAACATCCTGCCAAGCCTTCAAAATTCAAATCCGCGCCGGCCACACAAGCCGCACCGCTAGTCACGCAGTCTCCGCCGCAAACCCCAGCCAAACCGAAGCTGATGCCCATCGTCATTGCGCCGCCGCCGGCGGATTTTCCGCGCCCGGTGCGCGACGTGCTGGAGGCGCAGGTCGCGCTGGCGCGGCGCGCGATTTCGCCGGGTTCCATTGACGCGGCCATTGGCTCGCAAACGCGCGCGGCCATCGCGGCGTTTCAGCGGTCGCAAAAACTGTCCGAGTCCGGATCACTCGACACTAACACGCGGCCGCTGCTCACGCTTGATGCGCCGGTGCCGGCGACTTACACCGTCACGACGAACGATCTGGCGCGACTCCAGCCGCTCGGCAAAACCTGGCTGGCCAAATCACAGCAGACCGCGCTCGATTACGAAACCATTTTGGAACTGGTCGCGGAAAAGGCCCACTCGCATCCGTTGCTGATTCAAAAACTCAATCCCAGCGTAAACTGGACCAATGTCGCTGCGGGAACGAGCCTGAAAATTCCCGACGTGAATTATCCGGAGCCGGCAGATCATGCGGCGTTCGTTATCATTCATCTATCGGACAAGTTTCTGGAGGCATTTGACGCGGAGACAAATCTGCTTGCGCATTTTCCGTGCAGCATCGCGGCGCGCGTTGAGAAACGGCCGGTTGGCGAATTGCATGTCATCGTCGTCGCGCCTCATCCGAACTACACGGTGGATCCGGCGCTTTTTCCCGAGTCCGCCGAATTGCAGGCGCTCGGCCACAAATTGATTTTACCACCCGGTCCGAACAATCCCGTCGGCGTTGCGTGGATCGGCCTGGACAAAACGGGCTACGGGATGCACGGCACGCCCGCGCCGGAGCAGGTCGGGCGCACGGAATCACACGGCTGTTTCCGGCTGACGAACTGGGATGCCGAGTATTTGATCAAACTGGTGTGGATTGGAATGCCGGTGGAAGTCGTGCCGTGAAAAATTTAACGCAAAGGCGCAAAGCAGCCGAGACGCAAAAAAACAGTCGAACAATTTTTTTCAAAACCTTTGCGCCTCCGCACTTTTGCGCCTTTGCGTTAATTTCTGACGGTTCCAAATTTGCAGTGAAATTATCATTGCCCGGCGGCGCGGTTCGGTGAAAGCTGTCGGCGAACTTAACCAAAGTAAAATTATGACATTGGGAATTATTCTGGCCGAACCCACAACGCTTGCCTTGGGTGCGCTGGTCATCATCGGCGGGCTGGTTGTCGTCGCCGTCATCATCGCCGCGCTGGTCATCGGCGTCTATAACAAGCTCGTCACGCTGCGCAACCGCTATAAAAACGCCTACGCGCAGATTGACGTGCAACTCAAGCGCCGCTACGACCTCATTCCGAATCTGGTCGAAACCGCGAAAGGCTACATGGCTCACGAGCGCGGCACGCTTGAAGCCGTCACCGCCGCGCGCAACATCGCCTATGCCGCGTCGAAAGCCGCCGCCGCGAATCCCGGCGACGCCAGCGCGATGAAAAATTTGACGGCGGCCGAATCAGGCCTCGGCGGCACGTTGAGCCGTTTGATGATGGTGAGCGAGCAATATCCCGACCTGAAGGCGAACCAAAACATGATGCAGCTCACCGAGGAGCTGACCTCGACGGAAAACAAAATCTCCTTCGCGCGCCAGGCCTACAACGATTCTGTGATGACCTACAATACCGACCGCGAAGTGTTCCCGAGCAACCTGATCGCCAACACGTTCAACTTTACAGCGGCAGAACTGTTCGTCGTGGACAAGCCGGAGCAGAAGGACGCACCGAAGGTTTCGTTCTCCTGAAATTTGTGATCGGCGATTTACGATTTACGCGCTGCGATTAAATCGTAAATTGTAAATCCAAAATCGTAAATTTGTGGACTTCTTCGCCCGCCAAGACCAGGCCCGCCGTAACACCAAGTGGCTGGTGTTTTATTTCGTCCTCGCCGTTGTGCTGCTGATTGCATTGGTTTATTTCATTTCGCTGGTGGTCTTTGCCGGCGTTCATGCCAAGCAACATCACAGTTACGACGACGCGCCCATTCAGTTCGTCCTGTGGGATCCGGAAATTTTCCTCGGCGCGACGATCGGCGTGCTGGCGGTGATTTTTATCGGCAGCGCCTACAAGACGAACGAGCTTTCCGCCGGCGGCAGCGCCGTGGCGACGCTGATGGGCGGCCGGCTCGTGAATCAAACCACCACCGACGCGAACGAACGCAAGCTGCTCAACGTCGTCGAGGAAATGTCCATCGCCGCCGGCGTGGCGATGCCGCAAGTCTATGTGCTCAATGACGAGCGCGGCATCAACGCCTTCGCCGCCGGCCACACGACCGGCGACGCCGCCATCGGCGTGACGCGCGGCTGCATCGAAATGCTTTCGCGCGACGAACTGCAAGGCGTCATCGGCCACGAGTTCAGCCACATTTTGAACGGCGACATGCGGCTGAACCTCCGTCTCATCGGCATCATTTTTGGATTGCTCTGCCTCGCGACTGTCGGCCGCATTTTGCTTTACGCCCGCAGCAGCAACAGCCGCGACAAAAATCCGCTGCCAATTCTTGGCCTTGCATTGATCGCGCTCGGTGCCATCGGCGTTTTCTTTGGCCGGCTGATTCAAGCTGCTGTCAGCCGCCAACGCGAGTTTCTCGCCGACGCCTCCTCGGTGCAATTCACGCGCAATCCGTCCGGACTGTCCGGCGCGCTCCAAAAAATCGGCCGTTACAGCTACGGCTCGAAACTGGAATCCAACCACGCGCCCGACCTCTGCCACATGTTTTTCGGCAACGGCCTTGGCGGTTCGCTGTTCGGTGCGATGGCCACGCATCCGCCAATTCCCGACCGCATCCACGCCATTGATCCGGCGTGGGACGGAAAATTTCCGGCGCTCAAGCCGGAGCAGATTGAGACCGTCAAGCGCGCCGCCATTTCGGAACTGGAACGCACGCGCCCGCCGATGCCGCAAGTTCTCGGCGCGATTCTCGGCGGCGCGGTTCTGACCGGTGACGATGATGCCCCGAAACCGCCGGTCATCCGCACCAATTCCGTTTTGCCAAATCTCGGCAATCCCACGCCGCTGCATCTGAAATACGCCGAGCAGTTGCGTGATGCGCTACCGGAAAATTTGAAAGCCGCCGCGCGCCAGCCGCTAGACGCCAGCGCTTTGATTTACGCGCTGCTATTGAGCGCCGATGAAAAGCTGCGCGGTGAACAACTCGCCGCCATCGCCAGCCGTGTTTCGGATTCCGTTTCAAAACAGACAGCAGCGCTGTTTCCCGACGTTGTCGCCGTGGCAAAACGCACGCGACTGCCGCTGGTGAATCTCGCCATCGGCGCGCTGCGCAATCTGACGGCGGATCAGTTCAAACAATTTTCACAGACGCTTGAATGGCTCGTCGGCAGCGATGGGAAGGTGGAGCTGTTTGAATTCGTCCTGCAAAAAATCGTCCTGCACCACCTCGCGCCGAAGTTTGGCGGTGCGCGCCCGACGACAGTTCAATTTTACACAATCAAGCCGCTCGTGCCGGACTGCGTGGTGGTTTTGTCCGCGCTGGCCAATGTCGGCAGCAGTGACGCCGGCGAAATTCAAAAGGCGTTCGCCGCCGGTGCGCCATATCTACGTGCGCCGACCGATGTGCTACTGGAATTGTTGTCACAGGAAAATTGCGGCGTGGAGCAGTTGGACGCCGCGCTGAACCGGCTGGCGCTCGCAGTGCCGATCATCAAGAAAAATCTCATCGAAGCCAGCAGCCGCGTCGTTGGCGCGGACGGTATCATTCTGGAGGCGGAAGCCGAACTGCTCCGCGCCATCGCCGACACGCTGGATTGCCCGATGCCGCCGCTCGGCGTCAGTGAATGATCAGGCGCGCAATTCCACTTTCAACTGCGTCTTCAACGCCTCCAAAACTTTTTCGTGAGCGGAGTTCACGTCCGCATCGGTCAGCGTTTTGTCGGCAGCGCGATAGGTAAAGGCATACGCCAGGCTTTTTTGACCGTCCGGCACGCCTTTGCCACGGAACACGTCGAACAGTTCCACCGTTTCAAGGTTTGCGGCCTTGGCCTGCTTGACTGTTTGCAACACGGCTTCGTGCGTCGTCGCTTCGGGAACGAGCATCGCCACATCGCGGCGGCTGGACGGAAATTGCGGCAATGCTTTGAACGACTTGGCGGGATTCCGCTTGGATAACAATAAATCCAAATTGAACTCCGCGAGGAACACCGCGTCACGCAGATCGTATTTCTTGGCGAGCGCCGGCAGCAACTGGCCGAGTTCACCCAGCGGCAATTTTCCACCGAGCGTCACGGCGGCGGATTCCAGAAACAGCGCCGTGCTTTCCGTGCGCTTGCCGAACATCACGCCGCGCAAGCCAAACTGCTCCAGCATTTCCTCGACAAGCCCCTTCAAATCATATGCGTCGAACTTCGCGTCACGTTCATCACCGCTCCAGAAATTCAGCGCACGCTGGCCGGTGAGGGCGATGGCGACGTTGCGGTTTTCCTTTGTCTGGCCGTTCGCGTTGGTGAACACGCGTCCGACCTCGAACAACGCCATGTCGTAATTCTTCCGGCTGACATTGTGCCGCAGCGAATGAATCAATCCCGGCAGCAGACTCGGCCGCAATACATCCAAGTCACTGCTCAACGGGTTGGCGAGCGCCACCACTTCTTCATTCTTAATTCCGCATTCTGCATTCGAAATGAGCGTCTGTCCTTGCGCCTCGTTCAAGCCGAGTCCGGTGAGAATGCGGCGAACTTCGCCGATCTGGTCATAGACCGAGTCAAACGCGTTCGCGCCGAGCGCACCGCGTGGCGGCGTGCTGGGGATTTTGTCGATGCCAAACAGCCGTCCGACTTCCTCGATCAAATCTACTTCACGTTTCAAATCCACGCGCCAGGACGGAATGCTGAACGTGCACTCGCCGGGCTGTTGCGCCACGGTTTTCAGACCAAGCTTGTTCAAGTAACCAACCTGGTCGGCGTGCGAAATGCCGATGCCGAGCAAGTCCTTCGACTTTGCGAAGTGCAACGTGATTTGCTTTTCCTCTTTCGCCTTCGGCTGAACGTCCACGACGCCTTCGGCCAACTGGCCGCCGGCGGTTTCCAAAATCAACTGCGCCGCGCGCCGGCTGGCCCAGTCACAGATGCCCACGTCCGCCCCGCGCTCGAAGCGGTAGCTGGATTCGCTGCGCAGACTGAGTTGCTTGCTCGTGCGACGGATGTTCACCGGCGCGAAATATGCGCTCTCGATCAACACATCTTTCGTGTCGTGGTTGATTTCCGTGTTGGCCCCGCCCATAACACCGGCGAGCGCAATGCCCTTTTGCTCTTCTGCAATCAAAAGCATTTCGTTCGTCAACGTGCGCTCCTGATTGTCGAGCGTCTTGAATTTTTCGCCCGCCGCCGCGCGGCGGACGACGATGGTCGGCTTGTCGTCCGCGCCCTTGGCGATGAGATGATAATCAAACGCGTGCAGCGGTTGGCCGCTTTCCAGCATGACGTAATTCGTCACGTCCACGACGTTGCTGATGCTGCGGAGGCCGACTTTTTCCAAAGTGTCACGCAACCACGCCGGGCTTGGCCCGACCTTCACGCCCTTGATAACGCGCGCCGTGTAACGCGGACAAAGCTCCGCGTCTTCAATTTTCACCGCAACCAAGTTTTCCGTTCTGACTTCTGACTTCTGACTTCCGACCTCTGGAATCGTCAGCGCGTTCCCCGTCACCGCCGCGATTTCGCGCGCGATGCCGATGACGCTGTTCAAGTCCGGCCGGTTCGGCGTCACTTCGAGATCATAGACCACATCGCTGCCGCTGCGGCCGAGATATTCCGCGAACGGCTGGCCCACCTTCGCATCCTCGCGCAGGATGAGCAGGCCGTCTTCCTTTTTGTGGCCGATGGCTTCAGGATCGAGCAGCAATTCCTCATGCGAGCACATCATGCCGTGCGATTCCACGCCGCGGATTTTTCCGACCTTGATGGTGAACGGCTCCTTGTCGCTGGGCTTCATCGGCAACGACGCGCCGGGCAGGATGAGCGGCACCTTGTCGCCGGCCTTGAAATTCTGCGCGCCGCAGACGATCTGGCGTTCGCCGTTGCCGTCGTTCACGCGGCAGACGGAGAGCTTGTCGGCGTTGGGATGTTTGTCGTGCGTGAGGACCTGCGCCACGACGATGCCATCGAACGCGGCGGCGATCTTCTGCACGCCCTCGACTTCGAGGCCGAGCATGGTGAGCCGCTCGGTCAATTCCTCGGGCGACCAATTGAAATCAACGTATTGTTTGAGCCAGTTGAGCGTTACTTTCATTTCGTGTCGGAAAATTAACCGTGAAACGCCTGCTTCTCCAGATGAATTTCTGGAAATCAAACCGTCCGGTCGCATGGCCAGCAGGCTCACTTACCACGCGCTTTATTCTTCGGTTTGCGCGAATAACGCTCGTGCCGCGCCGCCCGGTAGGCATCCATCCGGCCCGCTAGATTCTTATTCGACGGCTTCGGTTTCCGCACCGACTCAACCGTTTTCGGCCGCGCCTTGGGCACGAATGTGATCGGGCAGCCTTCGTAGCCGAACGCACGGCGCATTTCGCCAGCGAGATATTTTTTATACGGATCGGAAAACAGCTCGTCGCGGTTCACGAACAGCAAAAATGCCGGCGGCGACTGCCGCACCTGCGTGGCGTAATAAAATTTCAGCCGGTGGCCGGCGTCGCTGACCGGCTGGCGCTTCTCGACGGCGTCATGGATGGTGCGATTCAGGATAGACGTCGGCACCTTCTGCTGCAACTGCGCGGCGACGTAGCGCACGGCTTCGAGCAGCCGGTCCAGATGGAAACCAGATTTTGCGGACGTGAAAATCACCGGTGCGTAATCGAGGAAAAACAATTTCTTCTGCACCCATTCGCCAAATTCACCGAGCGTGGTCATGACTTTCGGCGCAGAGCGGTTTTCCTTTTTCTCGCGGGAAATGATTTCTTCTTTGCGCTTTACGCGGATCTGCTCTTCAAATAAATCCCATTTGTTCACGACCAGAATGCACGCGCGGCGGTTCTCGACGATGTGGTCGGCGATTTTTTTATCCTGTTCCAGAACGCCCGCCTCGGCGTCCAAAACCAAAATCGCAATGTCGCAGCGCGCGATGGATTCCTCCGAGCGCTGCACGCTGAAAAATTCCACGGAATCGTCAATGCTCCGCGTCTTGCGGATGCCCGCCGTGTCCACGAGCACATATTTTTCAGTGACGGCGGAACCCTCATCGCCAACTTTCACTTCGAACGGCACGTCCACCGAATCGCGCGTCGTGCCGGGAATCGGGCTGACGATGACGCGCTCGGATTTGGTGAGCGCGTTGATGATGGAGGATTTGCCGACGTTCGGACGGCCGACAATCGCCAGCCGCAACGGGCCTTTTTTGCGCCGCACCGGCGCGTCCGGTTCGCCTTCGGCTGATGCGGAAACTTCCGCATCGGGAACTTCTGCTTCCGGACTGGCGGCGGGCAAATAAGATGTCGCCGCATCCATCAAATTTTCAATGCCTTCGCCGTGAATCGCGCTGACCGGAAACATTTTCTCGAAGCCGAGCCGGGCGAATTCATCCATGGTTTTTTCAGCAAGGCTGGTGTCCACCTTGTTGATCGCCACCAAAATGGGCTTGCCGCTGGCGCGCAGTTTTTGCGCGACCTCGCGATCAAGCGGCACGACGCCTTCCTGCACATTGACGACAAGGATGATCGAACTCGCGGCTTCGATGGCGATTTCCACCTGCTCCAGCGCGGCTTTGGTGATGATGTCGGTGGATTTCTCGCGGCGCAGCAGGCCGATGCCGCCGGTGTCCACGAGCGTGAACGATTTGCCGTGCCATTCCGCCTCCACGCTCACGCGGTCGCGGGTGACGCCGGGTTGGTCATGCACGATGGCGATGCGCCGCTTGACGATGCGGTTGAACAGCGCGGATTTCCCGACATTCGGGCGGCCGACGATGGCGATTAAATTTGACACTCGGTTATCATGCGACATTTTGCCACGCCACGAAAGGCAAAAGCAGTTGTGCCTAAAATTTCCCCATCAAACTTTTCGCGCGGCGAATCCACATGCGGTCGCGCTTGCGCTGGAACGCCGGCGCGTGAACGTCGTCGCTCAAAACGTCCTTGAGTTCGGCGCGGGCGAGATCAGTCTGATTTTTCGCGATATATAGCTCCGCCATCTGCACCTTGGCGCGCGGATAGGAATGGGTCTGCGTGATGTGCTGCCAGTAAAGCAGCGCGTTGTCGGTTTCGCCCAGCGCCGTCAGCGTCTCGGCCAGCGCCATCATGGTGTGACCGTAATCGTGGTCCGGCTTTTCGTTCATGACGCCCTCGAGCAGCGGTCGCGCCTCGGCGAACCGTTTTTGCCGGAGCAGGCATTGGCCCAGATGCGCCCGCGTGTCAACGTCCTTCGGGTCAAGTTCGAGCGCGGCGCGATAACATTTTTCGGCCTCAGCCAGTTTGCCCTGTTGAAAATAAACATCACCAAGCTGGAAATGGTGGGAAGCATTCCCGATGTGATAGATTTGCGCCTGAAGCTCCTTGATCCGCTTGCGGCTTTGCGCGCCGGGCAGTTCAAAACCGCTCGTGGCCGAGGGCGCGGCGCGATAAACCAGAAAGAAATAAAGCAGGGACGCAAAGGTGAAACCGAAAAAGATGAACACCGCCCAAAGCCACTCCCGCTGGCGGATGGCATGAACCAGCATCCAGATCTGAAACGCAACCGGCAGCAACAAAAAGGGGTTCACCAGTGAAAGACCCCAGGCGGCGAGGTTGGTGATCAGGGAAGCGAACATTCAGCGGCGATGCTATGTCGGAGGATTTTCGCTGACAACGAAAAAACTGTCCGCTTGTTTTCGCGTCGAATCTTTTTAACAATCTGCGCGCCGCATGAACCAGACGCTCATCATCGTGCCGACCGTCAATGAACGGGAAAATCTCCCGCGCATCGCGGCCAGACTTTTGTCGCTGCCGGTCGCGGTGGATTTGCTCGTCGTGGATGGCAATTCATCCGACGGCACGGGCAAGGTCGCGGACGAACTCGCCGCCAAACATCCGCAAATCCATGTCCTGCACGAGCAGAAAAAAAACGGTTTGGGCCGCGCCTACGTCAGCGGATTCAAATGGGCGCTGGAACGCGGCTACGAATTTATTTTTGAAATGGACTGCGATTTTTCGCACAACCCGGACGACATCCCGGCGTTTCTCGAGGCGGCCAAGGACGCCGACCTCGTGCTCGGCTCGCGTTACGTCGGCGGCATCCGCGTCATCAACTGGCCGCTGGGCCGGCTGATGTTGAGCCGGTTCGCCGGCAAATATGTGGCGCTCGTCACCGGCATGCCGTTCAGCGACCCCACCGGCGGCTACAAATGTTTCCGCCGCCGCGCGCTGCAGGCGCTGGATTTTGACGTGGTTCATTCCAACGGCTACAGCTTTCAGATTGAAATGACGAACAAGCTCTGGCGGCAGGGTTTCAAAATTGTGGAGGTGCCGATCATTTTCACCGAACGCACTGAAGGCCAGTCCAAAATGGCTGGCGGCATCATCAACGAGGCGTTCTGGCTCGTCTGGCGGCTCTGGCTGCAAAATGGTTTGCGCCGCTCGCCGCGAAACAAATCGAAGGCTGGGTAGGGCGTAACACTTGCCAAGAACAGCCATAGATTGCTGCCGAAATCCCCGTTGGGATAAAGACGGTGCTAAATTTCAGATTTGATTTATGAGTGTTTCGTTGAAAGCCATGCAATGTTTTATTCTGGCGGCCTTCCAGCCTGAGGCGCATCTTGAACGCGGATTTCTGCCACTACCACTCCTTTGCCCTCAAAACAGCAGGCGTAGCGCAGCAAGGATGGTAAAGACCAGCACCATGGATTCAAACGCCGACTGATTGATTCGCTTCAGGAGCACCGGTCCCAGCAACGCGCCCGGCATCATGGGAAGGAACAGCATGGCATCCATCCGGATCGAATCCGTGGTGATCAATCCCAGCTGGAGGCTGAAAGGCGCTTTGAAGACATTAACGAGCAGGAAGAACCACGCACCGGTCCCCACGAGCGCGAGTTTAGGCAAGCCAATTGCCAGCAGGTAAAGCACCATGATCGGCCCGGCGGCGTTGGCAGTCATGGTCGCGAATCCCGCGATGATCCCGGTCAATGCAACAAACCAGCCGGCTTGCGGCAGTCGGGCGGCAAGATCCTCCGGCTGTCTTCGCCGCCAGAATTGCAGCGCTACCATGGCGAGCAGAATTCCGCCGATGGACCTTTGTGCCTCCGCGTTACTGAACTTGCCCAGCGCAAAACAGCCAAACAGAATGCCGAGCACCACCCAGGGAAACAATTTCCAGAGTTGGGTCCACTCGGCGTGCTTGCGGAAGAAGGCCACGCCAAAAAAATCCGCGCAGATCAACAGCGGCAGCAGGGCGCCGGTGGAATTGCGCGCCGGCAACGCGTTGGCAAATAGCGCCACAGCCAGGACGCCGAGACCGGCGATGCCCGTCTTGGACAGGCCGGTGATGAAAGCGCCGGCTGCCAGCAAAGCCCATTGCCAATTTTCCAGATCCACAGGCCGCCATCTTGCCAATCTCCGGCAAATCAGTCCCGCCTAATCGTGGCGGACTTGGCGGCCGGCGACGACGGGACAAGGTCAGCCCCAAGCCGCCAGAATTGCTTCCGCCTTTACGACCTGTTCGGCCGAACCGGTAAAGTTGAATTTGAATTTTCCCGACTGGCGGGTGACCAGGACTTTGATGGTGTCCAGACCGTTGGCGATCATCCGGAAGCGGAGTTGCTTGTTGATTTCCCTGAATCCGTGTTGTTGGAGGCTATTGCTCATGTTGGAGCTTCAGTGCGCGACGACCACATAGCAATGTAAAACGCCGGTTATTTTGAACGTGTCGGACGTTCAAGCACCGCCTCAAGACTGCCAGCGACTGGCGAATTTGACACGCCGATCGAAACAGCGAACCGTTGGAGGCGACGGAGCTTTGGGTGCCATGCTGAAGCGGTGTTTTAAAATCACGTTCCACGACCGCCGAAATATGCGGCCGCCCAAAATCCAGTTGGTAAACAAAATACTTTGTTCACATGGCCAATATGGATTAAAGTAAGCCAACAAAGCGGATTAGAGTTAGTCAATATGCTTAATGTCGAAATCCGATGACCGAGCGTAATCCAGTTGATGGTTCGGCCCAAGCTCAGGCAGCGTTGCCGGAGGGCGAAACCTCTCACAAACGGATTTTTGAATCTTCAAAAATTCCGGTTGTCGTAATGGACGCCGAGAATTTCAGGTATGTGGACTGCAATCCGGCGGCGGTAAAAATCTTCAGTGCCGCCACGCGCGCAGAGGTTTTGGGCCGGTCGCCGCAGGACTTTTCCTGCCTCACCGGCGGCGTTAAAACGGTGGCTTAAGCTTGCGCCGCTTTGGCCGCTTGGTGGTCGGGGCCGGAGCGGGTGTTGGTGCGGCGCGCTCGCTCTTGCGCGTGCCGCCGGCCTCCTCGTATTCGTTGCTGTCCTTGCCGTATTTCACGCCGACAGCGGCGAGCATGGATTCGCTCAAGCTGTTGAGATACGTTTCGGCGGCCTACAGGTTGTTCAACTGGCCGTCCAACGACGACCACGTCGCGTTATCGACCGCGAGCTGGCCGGTGTTGGCGCATTGATTTTGGCGATGGCCGTGTTGTAAGCCATCCGACTTCGGGGAACCTCATCCATCGCATCGGTTCGCCGCGCCAACGGAAAGCTGAATGCCGTTTAGCCCCCTTGTGGTTCCGCCAAACCCGCGTTAGTGTGTCCTGCACGGGAACGAATTCATGTTTCCGTCATTGAAAGGAATTTTATGAAGCGCAAAGCATCAGCGGTCTGGCACGGCGATTTGAAAAATGGCAAAGGCGGCATCTCCACCGAGAGCGGCGTACTCAAGGGCACCCAATACTCCTTCGGCACCCGCTTCGAAAACGGCATCGGCACGAATCCCGAAGAATTGATCGCGGCGGCGCACGCGGGCTGTTTCTCGATGGCGTTCTCGGCAGAACTCGGCAAAGCCGGCTTCACGCCCGAAGCCATCTTCACCACGGCGACGGTCACGATGGACAAAACGGAGGCGGGCTGGACCGTGACGGAATCGTATCTGGACATGACGGCGAAAATTCCCGGCCTGGATGAGGAAAAATTCACCACCATCGCGAACGGGGCCAAGGCCGGCTGCCCGATTTCGCGCCTGCTCAATGCAAAAATTATTCTGAACGCGAAGTTGGAGGCGTGATAAGTTTACAGTTGCCAACGGGCGCGGTTTTTAACATTCTTGCAGGATGAATCCAAAACACCTCCTGCTTGTCGGCGCAGCCATTTCATCCATCATTATTTCCACTGGCTGCAAGTCCAGTTGCCCAAAAACAACCGCAGCCGCGACCCCAGCACCCGCCATGGCGCCGGCCGCAGTAGTCGCACCGCCCGCCGTCGCATCTGCGCCCGCGCCAATGGCAATCCGCATCAAGGCCGGTCTGACCACGTCACTCACGAACAGCGACGGCACGGTCTGGCTGGCCGACCAGGGCTTCGCCGACGGCGAGACGATTGAGCGGTCCGACATTCAGGTCGCCAACACCACGGAGCCGGCGGTTTACCAGAGCGAGCACTTCAGCATGACCTCGTTTTCGCGTCCGGTGCCCAACGGCAAATACACCGTGAAGCTGCATTTTGCCGAGACGTATGAAGGCATCACCGACAAAGGTCAGCGGGTTTTCTCGGTCAACGTCCAAGGAACGGACATCAAAGATTTGGATGTTTTTGACAAGGCTGGCGGCGCGCTGCGCGCCTATGTTGTAACCGTTCCCGTGGAGGTCACCACCGGCAAGCTGGACATTACTTTCACGCCGAACATCGAGAATCCGGAAATCAACGGCATCGAGATCATTCCCGCCCAGTGATTGCCCAACGGCCGCGGGCGCGGGCGCACGAATGTCGTAGATGGATGATTCTACGGAGTTATTGACGGTCGTTTATCCATGCTTGCGTGGAGGCCGTTGAGTCCTACCATTCGATTCATCCATGAATCTCCGCCTTTTATATACCAGCTTGTTTTTTCTGACACTCGCTGCTTCGGTCGTGCGCGGGCAAAATGTGACGAATCCTGCTGCTTCCAGTGGCACCCCGACCAATGCGACTCCGGCGCGAGGTGTTTTGGGCTTCGGGAACAGCGCCACGGCGGAGAAGGACCATCAAAACATGATGGATCAACTCGGCATCAAAACCATCCGCCCCGGCCGGAACGGCAGCAA
>Ga0302320_10002919_pt1 | contig 39942 bp, 33 predicted proteins | sample Bog_T0_3_FD_202130 | JGI IMG/M metagenome (GOLD analysis project Ga0302320, IMG submission 202130) | Peat permafrost microbial communities from Stordalen Mire near Abisko, Sweden - Bog_T0_3 | ecosystem: Environmental > Terrestrial > Soil > Wetlands > Peat | place: Sweden: Abisko, Stordalen Mire... | reverse complement strand
TCCCATAACTCCATGTCCATGTACATCCTTCCGTTTTAAAGGATGTCTCACTTTTCAACCGCCCCGCCCACCGTCTCAGTTTTGAACCGGCGTTCGCACCGAAAAACGCCGAGAGAAAACCGGGCACGTGAAAGCCCGGCACGAAGTGCGGCACGGTATAGAGAATGAACGCGTTGATGATGAGCAGGAACAGCCCCAGGCTTAAGAGCACCAGCGGCAGCGTGAAGATAATCAAGATCGGCTTGATGATCGTGTTGACGATAATCAGGACCAGCGCGGCCAGGGCAAGGTCCCTGGGCGCATCAAATGAAATCGGGGTGATGAATGTGATCAGGTAAAGCCCGAGGACCAGGATCGCCCAATGCCAGAGAAGCCGCATGCCCATGGGAAATGCTAACCCCGGCGCGGGCGTCGCGCGAGTGGTTTTTTAGTCGGCCTTCACGAGAACTCCCATTCGCATTTCAAATTGGTCTCCCAGTTCCGTCCCTGTTTGAAAAATGAGACCCGACGGAAGTTCCAGCACGCTATGGGCCGAAAAGACCATCTTCGAAATCCGGGTCGGCCTCATCTCGTGCACGAGATGCACCACGCGCAGTTTTTTATCGAGGAAGATCGCGTCAAATTTGAACCGCATGCCGATGCTGTGAATCGAATTGCAGGGCTTGATCCACATTCCATCGCCATATTCGAGCGTCCGGTCGGCCAATAATCCGACCAACCGGGTGAAGAAGGTGTCGGCGACCCGCGCGCATTCCGTCAGCCTGACTTCGCGCGTGACGTTGATTGCGGTCAGCGGGTCGCTCATGGATTACTTGCTGAAAATGCGGTCGGCTTCTTCCAGCGTTTCCTTGCTACCGATGTCGAACCAGCGGCCCGGCACGCGCCACGTGCGCACCGGCACGCGGGGATAAAGCCACTGGATGAAGCGGCCCGGCTGGTCGGGATTGTTTCCTTCGGCGATGTAAGTGTTGAGCATCTTCACCACGTCGGCGGGAAAATAATAGAGGGCGATGCCCGTTATGGTGCTGGTCGGATTTTTCGGTTTCTCCTCGAAGTAGGTGATAACATTGTCCTTGTCGAGGGTGATGCTGTTGTACTTCTTGATCGATTCGAGATCGCCCACGTCATAGACCGCCAGGACGGGGGTTTTGCCCGAGCGCGTGAATTCCACAAACGGTGCCAGCGAGGAATCGAAAAGATTGTCGCCCGCGACGACGAGCAGATCACCGGTCACGTTCTCCTTGTTGACGACGAGATGGATGTCTCCGATCGCGCCGAGCTTGTCGACGTCGCTGGTCGTGCCGTCATTGACGATCTTGAATTGGAATGCGGTTTTTTCCCTCCGATATTTTTCCGACCAATCGGTGAAATGCGAAACAAACTTCTGGTTCGTCACGATGAACATGTCGCCGAGGTCCTTCACAGATGCGAGGTGATCGATGATATGTTCCAGCATCGGCTTGCCCGCCACGGGCAGGAGCGGCTTGGGCTGATTGAGTGTAAGGGGATAAAGCCGGGTAGCATAGCCGGCGGCGAGAATGAGGACTTGCATAGTGGGCCGATTTTAGCGGCTCCGCTGCGGAGAGCAAGAACGGACGGGCGCAGCTTCGGTTTTATTGCGAATTCAGCTTGGGCTGTCGTGACATTGAAACTTTTTCCGGATACGCTAGCGTAGTTCTATGAGTGCTGCGGAGATTTTAGATGAATTGCCCAAGCTTTCGCCGGAAGAAATCGACATCATTTTCTTTCGCGCGGCAGACTTGCGCCAGCATGTGATCACCGCGTCGCCTGAGTTGCTGGCCGCTATCGATGAGGCTGAGGAGTCCTTTGAAAAAGAGGGCGGGATTCCCATCGAAGATGTCGAGACGATGATAAAATCGTGGCCTACCAAGTAATCATTGGCCGGATAGCCCAGCGAGACCTGCTCAAAATTCGCGATTATATAGCCCGCGAAAATCTGGAAGCGGCGCAATCTTTCACTGAGAAACTGGTGGAAGAAGCAAAATCCCTCAAGATATTTCCCAATCGCGGAGGGCACTTGGAAGGGCGACCGGGGGTGCGTTTTGCGGTCGTGAAGCAGTACCTGATTATTTATCGTGTTGTGGAAACCAAAAGCGAGGTGCGAATTCTAAGCTTCTGGCATGCGGCCCGGGAACGCCGCCATCTGCGGATCGATTACAAAATCTCCGGATAAAGGCGCTGCGCCATCTCGCTAAGTTCCTTTTGATTGGCCTCTGCGGTTTCGTTGAGCATGCAGCGGGAAACAAGCTGGCGTGATTCCTCATAATTGAGGGCCTGCACAGCGCGCTTGATTCGCGGGATGGAGGCCGCGCCGGCGCTGAGTTCGTCCACGCCAAGGCCGACCAGCACCGGTGTCAGGACGACATCCGCGGCGATTTCCCCGCAAACCCCCACCCAGATGTTGTTGCGGTGCGCCGCCTCGACCACCGTTTGCAGCAGGCGCAGGACGGCCGGATGCGCTGGCTGGTAAATCTTGGCGACATTTTCGTTGCCCCGGTCGATGGCCAGCGTGTACTGGATCAGGTCGTTGCTGCCGATGCTGAAGAAATCGACATGCCGGGCGAGGATGTCGGCGGTCAGCGCGGCGGAGGGCACCTCGATCATCACGCCGACTTCAATTTTCTCGGCCTGGGGCACATTCTCCCGGCGCAACTCTTCGCGCACTTCGTCGAGATGGGCGCGCGCGGCCATTAACTCGGTAACGTCGCAGACCATCGGAAACATGACCCGTACGTTTCCCTCGATGCTGGCGCGGCATATGGCCCGCAGTTGCGTGCGAAAAATATCGGGACGGCCCAGCGAATAACGAATGCCTCGATAACCGAGGAAGGGATTGACCTCTTCCTCGATGCCGAGGTGCGGACGCTTCTTGTCGCCGCCGACATCGAGCGTGCGAATGATGATGTGGTGCGGTTTGGACGCCTGCGCCATCTGGCGGTAGGTGTCCGTCTGTTGGTCCTCGCTGGGAGAGACGTCCTGGTTGAGAAAAAGATATTCCGTGCGGAGCAGGCCGATTCCCTCCGCGCCGTGTTCCTTGGCCAGGGGCATGTCGTCGAGAATTTCCACATTGGCCGAGACGATGATCCGGTGCTGGTCAATGGTGACGGGCAGGGTCTCGCGCAAGGCGTCAAGCTTGATGTCGACATCGTGATGCTGCTTCTCGCGCTGGCCATACTCGTATTTGGTCTGCTCCGTCGGGTTGACGATGAGCAGGCCTTCGTAGCCGTCGACCAACACCTCGGCGCCCGGCTCAAGCTTGCCGATGATGTCTCGCAGGCCGACGACGGCGGGCAGGTTCAGCGAACGGGCCATGATGGCCGAGTGCGACGTGCGGCTGCCCGCTTCAGTGGCGATGCCGAGGACCCGTGCGCGATCAAATCCCGCCGTATCGGAGGGCGATAGATCGTGGGCGATAATGATGGAGGGTGTCTCCAAGTCGTGCAGCTCCACGCCGGCTTTGCCCTGAAGGTTGCGCAGAACGCGCCGCGACACGTCGAGAAAATCTCCCGCGCGTTCCCGGAAATAGTCGTCGTCCAACTCGCGCATTTTCGCCGTGTAGGAGCGGACCACCTGTTCGTAGGCAAAGTCGACGTTGACGAGCCGGGCCTGAAGCTGCTCCTTCACCGATTCGATCAGGGAGGTGTCTTCGAGCAGCAGAATATGCGCGTCGAAAATGCTGGCGTCGGCTTCGCCGATGGAATGGGCGAGTTGATTGCGAATCCCCTGGATTTGCTGGCGTGTCTTGAGCAGCGCCGCCTCAAAACGGGCGATTTCCTCGGGGACATCCTCGGGCCGAATCCGGCGCTTGCGGCTGATGTGCTCGTCCGCGTAGAGGAGCAGCAGGGGGCCTGTTGCTATGCCTGGAGAGACGGCTGTGCCTTCGTATCTTTTCTCTTGGGCAGGCGCTTGCGACTCCAGTATCTCGTCTGACATCTACCCCAAAATGCTCACACCTCGTCAAATTTGCGAGCAATTAATTCCTCAAGAGCTTTGATCATCTCATTCGCGTCGCCGCCGGTAACTGTTACCTTGAGGCGCGAACCGCATCCCGCAGCCAGTAACATGAGGCCCATGATGCTTTTGCCGTTGATTTCCTCGCCGTCTTTTTCCACCTGGATGTCCGAGGCAAAACGATTCGCCACCCGGACAAACATCGCCGCAGGTCGCGCGTGCAACCCCAGCTTGTTCCCGATAACGAGATCTCGAACGACCGAAACGCCTGATTCTTTATTTTTTGTTACGGATGCCATGTCTTGGAACGCAAGGGGTTTACTTGTCTCTATTTGCAATAGCTTTCAATAATCTTTCATTAAATTCAACCGCCGAATTTTGGCCCATTCCTTTGAGCTTCTGATCCAGCGCCGCCACTTCCACCAAATTCGCCAGATTTCTGCTGTGGCGTACAGGTATAGTTACATGGGGTACCTTGATTTGCAAGATTTCGTAATAATCTTGTTCCAAACCGATGCGGTCGATCTCCGGCACCTCATGCCAATCCTGTAAGGTTACCACCATGTCGAGTCGTTTCTCGAACCGGATACTGCGCACTCCGTAGAGGCTGGCGATGTTGATGATGCCCAGCCCGCGCACCTCCATGTGAAAGCGGGAAAGGTCCGAAGACGTTCCGATGAGTTCGCGCCCCTCGAGCGAGCGGATTTTGGTCACGTCGTCGGCGACCAGGCTGTGGCCGCGCTCCACGAGTGAGAGCACACACTCACTTTTGCCGATGCCGCTGGCACCGCGCACCAGCACACCAATGCCCAGGATGTCGATCATGCTGCCGTGCTCGCTGACCGTCGGGGCGAAGTCGAGCTCCAGGCAGATCGTCGCCATGTTCACCAGGCGCATGGTCGTCATCGGCGATTTGAAGACCGCGATGTCCTCCGCTTCCGCTTCCTCCAGCACGACACGGGGCGGATTGATATTGCGGGCAAAAATGAGGCATGGGATGCGGTGCTTGAAGAGCTCCTTCAGGCGCTGCCGGCTCACGTTTTCGGGCAACGACTTGAGATACTGCGTCTCACCACTGCCGATGATCTGAATGCGATGGAAAGCGAACGAGCGGTAAAATCCCGCAAGGGCGAGGCCGGGACGATTGACGGCCCCCTCCGAAATGCGGCGTTGCAAGCCCCCGGCTCCGGCCAGCAGCTTGAGTTGCAGTTGATCGGCGTGGTTGGTGTAGAGTTGTCCGACGGTGACGGTGGGAACGCTCGATTTCTTCTTCACGGCAAGCAGATGTGGGTTTGGCTGAACGACCCTAACGTGCGCGATTGGAGCAATATTCGCAATGGAATTATCGCGGGGCAGCGGCTTTCGCAACAAGTAGTCTCCAACTTGGAAAGAATTGTGCTAGGATTGTCTTATCATGCCGGAAACAAAATCTTACGATCTCGTGATTCTTGGGGGTGGTCCGGCGGGGATTGTCGCCGCCTCAATGGCCAGGGAGTGTGATAAGACTGTCGCCCTGGTGGATAACATGCACGAACTCGGAGGGGCCGGGATCAATACCGGCACCGTCCCGAGCAAGACGCTGCGCGAAACGGCGCTGGCGTTGTCCGGGATGAAATCGCGCAAGCTTTACGGAGTTGATCTTTCCCTGCGGCGGGAAGTGACGATTGCCGATTTCCTCGGCCACGAGCAGCAGGTCAAGGCCGTTTTCAATACGGAAATCTCGCAACGGCTCGCAACCGACATGGCGCACGTTTACTACGGGATGGCGTCTTTTGTCGATCCTCATACCGTTACCGTGAGTTGCAAGCCCGTCACCCCTGCGCTGGGTCAGCCTCCGGTGGCCGGCGAGGATATTCTCGTGCGCGGCGAAAACATTTTGATCGCGACCGGCTCGTCGCCCGTCCGGCCTGAACTTTTTCCCTTCGGCAAGGGCGAGGTTTACGATTCGGACACGATTCTGCAACTCGACCGAATTCCCAAAACGCTGGCGGTCATCGGCGCGGGGGTGATTGGCAGCGAGTACGCCTGCACCTTCGCCGCGCTCGGGGCGGAGGTGCACATCATCGATGGCCGCGACATGCTTCTGCCGTTTTTGGACGTGGAAGTCTCGCACGCGCTGGCCGCCGCGATGGAGCGGAGCGGAATCATTTTCCACTGGCACGAAGAGGTCCAGCATTGCGTCGTTGCGGAATCGGGCGGAGTGACCCTCAGCCTCTCCTCGGACACCTGGCTGACGGTTGATGCGGTGCTGGTTGCGGCTGGCAGAAAAAGCAATACCGGGCGGTTGAACCTGCCGTCGGCGGGCGTGAATATCGGCGAGCGGGGGATTATCACGGTGGACGGGCAATACCGCACCAATGTGCCGCACATCTTCGCCGCGGGCGATGTGATCGGATTTCCCGCGCTGGCCTCGACCAGCATGGAGCAGGGCCGCCGCGCGGCGCGTCATGCCTTGGGGCTGGAAGTCGCCATCCTCTCACCGCTGCTGCCGAACGGAATTTACACGATACCGGAAGTCGGCATGGTCGGCGACACGGAGGAGTCGCTCAGGAAAAAGGGCATTGATTACGTTGTGGGCTGGGCCCGGTACAAGGACAACCCGCGCGGCCAGATCATCGGCGATCCGGACGGCTTTCTCAAGCTCCTCTTCCGGCGCGACAACATGAAGCTGATCGGAGTGCATGTCATGGGCGAACAGGCCACGGAGCTTGTTCACATAGGGTTGATGGTGATGCTTGCGGGCGGGACGTCGGTATTCTTCGTCGAGGCCTGCTTCAACATCCCGACGCTGAGCATGCTTTACAAAACCGCGACGCTCCATGCGATCCGCGAGGCGGCGGCGATGTCGGAGAAGTAGGCTGCGGGTTAGCCACAAAAGAACACAAAGAGCGCAAGGATTGAAAAAGGTAGCCGGCGCAGGCCCTGCGCCGGAACATCGCGCGGCGAACTCCGGAACTCTGTTATTAAAGCGGGAGTGAAGTCCCTCCGGAGATATCAGCAAAGTGTTATCAAAACGATCCGTCATCCTGAGCGAAGGCGAGCGATGTGTGTGTTTACCCATATCATTTCCCGCCGAGCCGGAGTCGAAGGACCCTGCTGTCTTTCAGGAAAAATTTCAGCATTATCGAGCAGGTTTTTCTGCGAGCGGGGACTCCGCCCATTGCGCGTGGGCGAAAAGCGTTCCTTTTGATTTCTAATTTTGATCTCGTTCCCAAGTTGCACTTGGGAACATCTCTTGTTTCGCGAAATTTTATTTCGCGCTGACTCAAGGTGTCGGTATCTTCTCCTAGGTCGGCAATGAAATTGCCTCAGCAATTGCGTTCCCAAGTACAACTTGGGAACGAGGGAAAATTTACTGCCGTTCTTACGACCCCATGCCCACCGATTCTCCCGCACCCACTCCACTGGCGGCAATCCCCGGCATTGGACCTCAACGCGCGGAGCTGCTGTCGAAGCTGGGGCTGCTCACGCACGACGACCTGCTTCATTTCGTGCCGCGCCGTTACGAAGACCGCCGCCATCTCAAGCCGATCAGCGCGGCGCAGGAGGGGCAGGCCATCACGGTGAGGGGAAAGATTCATCACCTGAAAGCGGTGCATTGGGGATCGCTCCGGCTCGAAATCACCGTCGCTCCGCAAACACTGGAAAACCGCGAGGACATCGTCATCGCGCGCTGGTACGGGTTTCGCCCCTACGGGATCAAGGAGAGCGGCGATATTTTTCTGTTTGCCCGAATCGATCGCGACAAAAAAGGGCGCTGGGTGATGAACAATCCCGACTACGAAATCGCGCACGACGACGCGGAGTCCTACATCCACATCGACCGCATCGCGCCGATCTACAATCTCACCGAGGGCCTCACGCAGCGCGTCCTGCGCCGGATCATGTTCGAGGCGACGCAGAAAACCGCGTTCAGCGCGCCCGAGTTTTATCCCGCGCCCGAGCGGATGATGGCGCGGCAGGAAGCGTTCCGCGTCATCCATTTCCCTGAGTCGTTTCCCGCCGAGGAACGGGCGCGGCAGCGGCTCGCCTACGATGAATTTTTTGTCCTGCAATGCGTCGTCGCGCAGCGCAGGGCCAGCCGCGTCCAGTTGCACCGACAGCGCCCGGTCGCAATCGGCGATGCCAGAACGCTCAGCGCGCGCTGGCTCGAATCGCTTCCCTACTCACTCACGAATGCGCAGCGGCGGGTCATGAGCGAGATCGACGCTGATCTGAGCCACGGTCCGCCGATGAACCGGTTGCTCCAGGGCGATGTCGGCTCGGGGAAAACATTCGTCGCGGTCTACGCCATGTTGCGCGCGGTCGAGGCGGGCGAGCAGGCCGCGTTGATGGCCCCGACGCAAATTCTGGCCGAGCAACATGCGCTCAATCTCCGGCGCTGGCTCGAACCGCTCGGCGTCCGCGTCGATCTCTTCACCGGCAACACGAAAGCCAAGGGCAAAAAAACGGATCGGCTTCAGGGCGGAGAACTCGATTTGTTCACGTTCAAAAATGGACCGCCTGATGGTAGCCCGCGATCTCCGAGCGCGGGCCCTTCAGTGCCGTCGGCCGGAGGTCGACGGCTACCGCCCACCGGTTCAGTTGTCGTTGGCACGCATGCGCTGCTTTACGACCGCTACGCCGCCGAGAAGCTCGGTCTCATCGTGATCGACGAGCAGCACAAGTTCGGCGTCCTGCAGCGGCTCGCGCTAAGTCGCAAGGGGCAAAATCCCGACATCCTCGTGATGACCGCCACACCGATTCCGCGCACGCTCGGCATGACCGTTTATGGCGATCTTGACGTGTCCGTTCTCGACGAATTGCCGCCGGGCCGCCAGCCGATCATGACGAAGCGGCGCTCCTCGAAGGAGCTCGATAAATTCTGGGCGTTTCTTCTCAAGCAGATCGGCGAGGGGAGGCAGGCCTATGTGATCTATCCGCTCGTCGAGGAATCGGAGAAGGTCGATGCGAAATCTGTGAAGGCCGAGTTTGAGCGGCTTAAGGAACATTTGCCGCAAGCGAAGCTCGGGTTGCTTCACGGCCAGCTCGACGGGGCGGAAAAAGAGCGCGTGATGACGGCCTTTCGCGCGGGCGAAATCGAGGTGTTGCTTTCGACGTCGGTGATCGAGGTGGGCGTCGACGTGCCTAACGCGACCGTGATGCTGATCGAAAATGCCGAGCGGTTCGGCCTGGCGCAGTTGCACCAGTTGCGCGGACGCATCGGGCGCGGGGAGCATCCTTCCTATTGCGTGCTGGCCGGCGAGCCGAAAAGCCTCGAGGGCTGGCGGCGGCTCAAGATCATGGAGGAAACCACCGACGGCTTCCGCATCGCCGAGGAGGATTTCAAGATTCGAGGGCCGGGCAATATTTTCGGCACGGAGCAAAGCGGATTGCCGCCGCTCCGTTTTGCCAGCCTGGAAACCGATTACGAACTGCTGACGCTTGCGCGCAACGACGCGGCGGGTTTCATCAAGCAGGACCCCACTCTCGCGTCGTGGCCGGGCCTGCTGGAGAAAATGAAGGAGGGCGGAGTTGCCGCCGTATCGCTGGTGACGGTGAGTTAGGAGTTTGGTAGCCGTCGGACCTGCGGTCGGCAGCAGATGCGGCGGTCTGCGCCCGCCGTCGGTTCACATGGTAGCCGTCGCACTCCGTGCGACGGTGCCGGTAGCCGCCGCACGCCGGGCGGCGGTGCAGTAGGTAGCCGGCGCAGGCCCTGCGCCGGTCCGTCGCACGGAGTACGACGGCTACCTTCGGAGCCTTTTGGCAAGATGTTTGAGGCCAAAGGGAACTGCTCCGAGTAAATCCGTTTTTGGTATCAGTGACACCAGATTTGACACCGATGGGGTTGGCTTGGGCCAACTGGCGAAAATTCAGACTAACTGTCCGAACGCTCGTTAACGGGTGGTGTCGAAGACATCCTATTCTCTGAAGCATGGAGATAGACCATGCATAATCGTTATCGGATGTACCGCCGTGGCCGGGGTATGTTTTACACCAAGGATCGCATTACCGGAAAGGCCGAGACTCTCGGCACGTCTGACCGCGTGCACGCCCAGCAATTGTTGGCGGCCAAGAATCAAGCCGCCGTCCAACCGCAGTTGAATCGGGCCATGGCACGCACGTACCTCTTGGCGAAGTCGCCTGAGTTGGTCACGCGCACTTGGGCAGAGGTGATGGAGCATTATACGGCCTCGGGAGTTGAATCGACCCGCAGGCGCAAGAACACAGCTTTTCGCAGCCAGCCTTTTCTACTCTTGCGAGGCCTTGCTTTGATGGATACGGAAGCCGGGCATTTGCTGGCCGTGCTACAGCACAGACGGGCGGGAAATTCGACTCATCATTATTTGCGACGGTTGCACAACTACGCCCTGCACCTGGGTTGGCTGCTCACCCCGGTGATGGCGGAAGCGGCGTGGCCGGAAATTCGGAGCAAGAAGTTCACGGCCATCACCGAGGAGGAGCATCGCCGGATTGTGGAACGCGAGCCGAATCTCGAGAGAAAGCTTTACTACGAAATGCTGTGGGAAACGGGCGGTTCCCAAGGCGACATCGCCTCCCTGCAATGGGACCAGATTGACCTCCCCAACGAAACGATTCGTTTTCGCCGTCGCAAGCTGGCGGGAAAAGAATCAGGGGGAGAAAGCTTCCTGCGGATCGGGCCTAGCTTGAAAAGGTTGCTGAGCAAGCTTCCGCAGAGCGGCTATCTATTCCCGAAGATAAATGCGTGGGCCTCCGAGAATCGCTCCAGCGAATTTAGCCGCCGCTGCAAGAGCTTGGCCATCGTAGGCCGGAGTCTCCACTCCTACCGTTATGCGTGGGCGCAGCGGGCGCGGGCGGCGGGGATGCCGGAACGCGAAGCCATGAACCATCTGGGGCACGAATCCCGCGCGATTCATGCGGCCTACGCCGGTGGCGCTCAGGTAGCGGTGTTGCCGTTGGAATATTACGAGGAGCAACGAGCAAGAAAGATCATTGAGTTTGCGGAGGGGCAGCGAAGCCTAGAATCCCATTCAAACAAAACCACGGCTTCTTTGGCCCGTTAGTAGTCGCTACCGGAGCCACACCGCCGACTCAGGCGGCGACCAACGGGAGCCGTGATCCCTCGCGTTTTGTTTCCCGGCCCCCGCCTTCCTCGGGCCGGGAACAAGACGCGACATACCAACCTCAGCCGCAGCCGAGCAGCCGTCCGTGACAGGGCAGGTGCCCTGGCGCGGTCGGGTGCACTCGGCGCTGTGGGCTCGCGCCGCAAGATTAACCCGATGGGCTTGCCATGCCGGATCGGCTCAACCCTCTTGCCACGCGCACTGAGTGCGAAAGGTTGACCGGGTGCACTTGGTGCGAAATTCCTAACGCGCTTACTGCGCTTCCAACCCGTTGGAGGTGGCGTGTCCTGTCTTTATTACACTGATCTTAGGAAATGCCTGAGTAACTGGTCCCAAATTCTTCTCGTGTGTGGGAGTAATGTTTGCGGTTCTTAAATGCGACACGGGAGAGGTTCTTCGAGATTATAGGTGAAAGGTCCCCATCCAGAATATTGGTTGTCTCGTAAAATGTTACCCGTTCCAGTCGGATCAATTTGTCCAGGGGCTTAAGCGACTCAATTTCTCCATCGTTGTTAAGATCGAGAGTCCGAAGTTTGACGAGGGAGGCTAGCTCTTCAATTGAACCAATTTTACGACAAGTGTGGATTTCCAGTTCTTCCAAATTAGAGAGCGCCTCAAGGCCCTCGAGGGAAGTGAGCTTTGTTAAACCTGCCAATCGTAAGGCACGAAGCCCCGTCAGCTGTCGCAATCCATGCAAGTTTTTTATCGGAGCATTCAATACCGCAAGCGACTCCAGGTTCCGCAATCGTGAAAAGGAATCGACGTTCTCTCCTTTGTACCGATTGACGAAAAGTTTCTTTAGCGTCTTGCAATCAAACAGCGAGGTGGCTTTCGAGCGCCACTCAAGGCCGCACTTCTGTAATGCCGGAAACGCACCAAATCGGAGTTCTGTTTTGCAGTAAGTGATGACGTCCAAGGATAGAAGTGCGTGAAGCGTGTGGATGGGCTCCACTGAGGCAATTTTCAGATCGAGAATCTTGAAGGCACGTAGATTTGGAAAGTGTACTAGAAAAGATAGGTCGTTCCCGTGCCAGCCCTTCGCATGGTTTAGTTCGATCTCAGCAACGGGCCGCTCGCGTAGAGCTCGGCCGATATCATCCGACCAGGGCGATTTCAATATTGCCCGAAGCCCATAATCTCCATCTTCAAAAACTATGTTATCCCTCATGGCTGACCTTAGAATGGTCAGACTGACACCAAAATTGACACCGAAAAGTTAGATTTTGGAGTCGCCAGTTAGACTCAATTTTCTTGAGTTTCAGAGGTAAATCGAGCACTCTAAAAACAGCTTCAGAGGCAGGATTCGTTCGACGGCTACCATGGCTCACGCCACATGCGCGGCAAACCACGCGGCGCCTTGGAGCGCGGTCTTGTCGTTGAGGATGACGTAGACCGGCGTGGTTTGGAGGAGGGGACTCATCCGGCCTTTGTGGTAGAAGGCTTCGAGAAAAAGGGAGCTCTGCAATTTGGGCAACATTTTCGGTGCAATCCCGCCGCCAATATAGACGCCGCCGAGGGCGAGCATTTTGAGCGCGAGGTTGCCCGCCTCCGCGCCATAATTGCGCGTGAAGCAGTCGAGCACCTCGACGCAGACGGGGTCGCGGCCCGCCAGCCCGGCTTGGTTCACCACGCTACCGAGATCGCCGTGGAGCAACTGCGCGCTGAGCCATTCGGGCTCAGGCTGGCCGGATCGCTGGCGAAAAAAGCGGTAGAGATTATTCATCCCTTTGCCGGAAAGAACTCGTTCCCAGCTCACATGGCCGTACTGCGGGCGCAGGAATTCGAGAAGCTCGTCTCCGGTGCTGTCGTTGGGCGCGAAGCTCGAGTGGCCGCCTTCGCAGGCAAAGGGGCGATGCGTTACGCCGTCCCACAGCATGCCCGCCTCGCCCAGGCCGGTGCCCGCCGCGATCAGCGCGCGATTGCCGACCTGGCGCGCATCGCCACGCGGGTTGAGAGGAAGCAGTTCGTGCGGCAGCAGGGTGTTGATGCCATAGGCATTCGCTTCGAGATCGTTGAGCAGGCTGACATGCTGGAAATCCAACTCGGCCTGCAACGCGGATGCGTCGACGACCCAAGGCAGGTTGGTGACTTGCACCACGCCGCCCTTGATCGGACCCGCGACGCCGAAGCAGGCTTGTTTGATGTCAGAAGGGCCGTCGGCAAGAAAAAGGCGGATGATTTTCGCGAGGGTGTCGTGGCCGTTGCTTGGGTAGGAGGCGGTTTTTTTGACAACGAGCCGGTCGGCGTCATTTTCGTATGCATAGACAGCCAGGTTGGTTTTGGTGCCTCCAATATCGCCAGCGAGAAACATGGGGCCAGAGGCTGGCCGAAAAAGAGGCGAGGGTCACGCCGAAAACGGGAATGGTCAACTTTTCTAGAACAAGGGACTACATGTCGAAAAAGGAATCGTCGTCGTGATTGTTTCCGTTATGGCCGTTTCCGTTGTGACCGTTACCTTTCCCATTTCCATTCCCATTTCCGTTACCGTTGCCATGACCGTTGGAAATTGAAACCGGATAATTTTTGCGGATATTTAATTCCAAGGGCTTGCTTCGCGACAGTTCTGATTTCTTAAGCGGCTCGCTCGTTTTGGAAGAAGTTTTTTGCTGGATGTCGGCGAAGGATTTGCCTTTGACCAGCTTGACCAGCACGTCGACCCCGGAGCGCAGTTCGGCCGATTGGGCGGTCAATTCTTCCGAGGCGCTGGCAGTCTGCTCGGAGCCGGAGGCGTTGGCTTGGGTGACCTGGTTCATCATGTGGATGGCGCTGTTGATCTGTTCCAGGCCGGAATTCTGCTCCTTGGACGCCTCGGTGATTTGGGCCACAACGGAGTCGACCTCGCGCGCCTTGGCGACAATGTTCGCCAGGCTGTCGCGGACGCCGTTTGCTTTCTGCACGACCTCGGCGATGTGCGCCGTGACCCTGCTGTTGACTTCCGCGCCGAGCTGGCTCTGGTTGACTGCGGCTTCGATCATGGTGGCCGTTTCCTTGGCGGCATCGGCGCTGCGCTTGGCGAGGCTGCGCACTTCCTCGGCCACGACGGCAAAGCCCATGCCGGCTTCTCCGGCGCGCGCGGCTTCGACGGCGGCATTGAGCGCCAGGATGTTCGTCTGGAAGGCAATATCGTCGATGGTGGAAATGATCTTGGAGATGCTGCGGCTGGAAGTGGTGATGCCGTGGATGGCGACGGCCATTTCGGTGCTGGCTCGTTGGATCGCCTTCATGGCGGTCTGCATTTCCTCGGTGCGCTGGGCGACGGTTTCAGCGGCGACGCGGGTTTCACCCGAGAGATCCTGGGCGGTCTGGGCGTTTTCGGTATTGCGCCGCGTCATGCTGCCGATTTCCTCCAGGGCGGAGCTGGTTTCTTCGAGGGAAGCAGCCTGTTCGTTGGCGCCCTTGGCGAGGGATTGGCTGGCCGAGGCAAGCTGGCCCGATGCGGCGACGATCTGGTTTGCGCCTTCGCCGAGCGTATCGGCCACGTTGGTCAAAACCCGGTTGAGGCTGCGGACGATCACATAGGCGACGGCGATGCCCGCCGAAAGCATCACGATGATCGAGAGATTAACCATGATCGACGTGTTGTTGGTGATCTGGATGCTTGCCTGCGCGGTGGCGTCGGCGAGTTCTGTTTTGTAGTTGATTTCCTCCTGCAGGGCCGCTTTTAACTTCTGAAACGCCGGCTCGGACTGCTTCTGGAACAGGGCGAACGCTTCCTTGTTTTTCAAGGCCAGGCTCAAATCCCGGACCGGAGTCCAGGCCGATTGAAAGGCATCGCGGTCGGCGACCACTTTTTCGAACATCGCCTTTTCGCGGTCTTCGGGAGAGAAAGTTTGCTTATAAACCGCGACGAGATTGTCGATCCTGCGCTCGGATTCGGTCAAACGGTTGTTGTAGACCTCGGTTTCGTCTTTTGTGTCCGCCAGGATATGATGAAGCATGAGGTCATAGGCTTCATTTTCGTTGGATTGAATCTGGCCCATGACGTAGACGCCGCGCAGCTGGCCGGCGGAGATGTTTTCCGCAAAGGACTTCAGCTTCGAAATCGCCATGGAGGTGAATATCCCGACGACAACATTGATCAGGAACAGGATGGATAACCCCAGAATGATCTGTTTTTTGATGGTCCAGCATTTCATAGGTACTCGTCCTGTTTATCGGCTTATCGCGCAAAAACTTAACTTGGGCCGAAATAATAAATATCAGCTTCCTTTTTCATGTAATTTCAAATGGCAAGCTTCAGTTCGCTTGATGCATGCTCCAGGTGGACAAGCGCCGAGGCGTCGAGAATGAGTCCGACGCATCCATCCCCGAGAATGGCGCCTCCCGACACCATGGGATCGGTTTTAAACACTTCCCCAAGATTCTTGATGACAACCTCTTGTTTGCCGACGAGTTCGTCCGCCAGCAGGCAGCGCTTTTGGCCATCCGACTCGATCACAACCATGATGCCGCCACGCGCGTCAGCGGGACTTTCATTTAACTGAAAGTATTCGCGCAATCGGAGCAGGGGGATGAGTTCCTTGCGCATCTCGACGAGTTCCACTCCACCGGGCAGCGAAGTGATGGCGCACGATCCCGGGTGAAAGGACTCGCGGACGGAGATGGTGGGCAGGATGTAGCGTCGCCCGCCAACCCGGATGATCAGGCCGTCGATAATGGCCAGGGTGAGGGGCAGCCGCAGCGTGAAGGTCGTGCCCTGTCCCGGCACCGATTTGATGTCGATCTTGCCTCGAAGCTTGGCGATGTTCTTTTGCACGACATCCAGGCCGACGCCGCGTCCCGAAATGGCCGTGACGACAGACGCCGTCGAGAAGCCGGGTTGAAGAATCAGGCTCAAAAGTTCCTTGTCGTCGGGAGTTGAGCCGGGCTTGAGCGATCCGTTCTTGATCGCCTTCTCCAAAATGCGCTCCCGATTCAGGCCGACGCCGTCGTCCTGGACTTCGATGATGATGTTTCCGCTCTTGTGATAGGCCCGGAGAAAAATCGTTCCCGTCGAGGGTTTGCCCATCGCCGCGCGCCGTTCCGGCAACTCGATGGCATGATCCACGGCGTTGCAGACCATGTGCATCAGGGGATCGCCGATTTTTTCCACGATGTTACGATCAACCTCCGTATCCTCGCCCTCCAAAACCAGGCGGACTTTCTTTTTTTGCTGCGCGGCGATATCGCGCACAAGGCGATGCATTTTTTGGAGCGTCGAGCGAATCGGCACCATGCGCATCGACATGGCCGTCCGCTGCAATTCCTTGCTAATCCGGTTAAGCTGGTCGAGGTTGCGCGTCAAGGAGTGATCGCCAAGGCTCGTCGAGGAGATATTTTGGACAATGAGCGATTGGGCGATCACCAGTTCGCCCGCGAGGTCGACAAGGCCGTCGAGCTTGGCTGTCGCAACCTTGACGGCCTGAAGCGCATTACTGCTCTTGTAGGTTGATCCGGCTGTTCTCGCCTCATCGGTGCTCATGGCGGGTGTCGCCGCCTCTTTCAGAGGTGCCTGCGCAGGCTCGGTCGCGTTGGGCGCGGATGCGGGCCGTGAGACGACGCTGTCTCCCGTCAAAATAAACTTGATGGATGCCTTGAGCGCTGCGGTGGGGATGTGAACGATTTGGCGTGTTTTTTTCCCAGTGAGCTGTTCTTCGATTTCATCGACGAATTGCTGGAGCGTGTCGCGGCTCTTGAGGATGATTTCGATGATCACCGAATTGATCCGCAGTCGTTCTTCCCTTGCTCCCTCGAGCAGCGATTCCAGCATGTGGGCCAGTTGACTAATCGCTGTAAATTCCAAAAAGCTGGCGTTTCCCTTGAAGGTATGGAAGGCCCGGAAAAGGGTGTGGATGACTTCCTGGTCCTGCTCGTCGATCTCCAGGGCGAGCGTTCCCTGCTCGATGTTCTCGAGCTGCTCGCGCGCATCGCTGATGAAATCCTCAACCAGTTCGGGATCCAAGTCAGCCTTGAGTTCCAGAGGAATCTCGCCGATCTGTTCCTCGGAGTCCTTACGCATAATGTTACCCTTGGGAAGTGGCAGCCGTCGTAGCAGCCGTCGCTTGCGCGATGTCGTGCAGCGGCAGGATGACGTGATCGTCCTGAACGATCTGGTCAATGTTGAGGAGCGCTTTTACCTGTCCCTTGGTCTTGGCCATGTTTTGAATGTAACCAGTCGGGGCGCTCTTTCCGAAGTCGGGCGCCGGTTCCATGTCCTCGGGATTGATCTGATAAACCTCCTCCAGCGCGTCGACAATCAATCCCATGAGTTTTGGCGAGGAATCCATCACGACGTGGGTGACGATGATGCAGGTGCGGTTGGTTGTGGTCGTGTTCGGAAGGCCAAACTTCATCCGCAGATCGATGACGGGAACGATCTTGCCGCGGAGATTGATGACGCCGCGGACATACTCCGGCATCCGGGGAATCGGGGTGATATCGAGAAGGCGGATGATTTCCCGCACCTTCAGGATGGGAATTCCGTAGGCGCAGGTGCCCAGGATGAAGGTCAGGTATTTCCCGGCGGCTTTGCCGGAAGCGGGTGTTTCCAGGAATAAGGCGGACATATGTTAAGCCGGGGTGGTGAGAGGTTGCAGATTGAGAATGGGGATCGCCAGGGCCAAAAGCTGTTCCGCCTTGAAGGGCTTCGGGACATAGCCGGCGACCTTCAGCTTGTCGGCGCGTGCGATGGATTGGTCGCCTGATTCCGCCGTCAGCATGATGACGGGCGTGGCCTTGAGCGATTCGATCTGCCTCAGTTTGTCGAGGGCGACCAAGCCGTTCATGTCGCCCATGGTGATATCGAGAAAGATAAGGTCGGGAACGATTTCCACCGCAAGCGCAAGGCCATCCGTGCCGTTGACCGCCTCGAAAATCTCGCATCCCAGGGGCGAAAACGCCTTGAAGACGATCTTTCGCACCATCCTGCTGTCATCGACGGTCAGTATCTTATAGCTCATCGGAGAAAAGGGGGCTGCACCTGCTTGGGTTATCGGTAAAAGCTGCCATTTCTTTAACCGAAACGACCCCTTTCCTCATCCTCAGGAAATGGTATGCACGGTGATTTCGCCAAGACTGAGCTGACCCAAAGGCGAGGTCACTGCCACTTATAAGGCGATGCGATCACCATTCTGTTGACGGCGACATTGCCCGTCGTGAGCGAAAAACTGCGGGCGTGGGTATCATTATTGCCGGAGCTTGATGTCATGTCATAGTTCAACGCTGGCGGGGTTGTGGCGCCGCTGTGTTGATAATAGCCAATCTGGTAAGGGTTGGTTACCGGTGGAACGCAAAATATGCCGTGCATCTTCTTTTTCTTTAGTCCGCGTGAGCGGCCATTGTTTCGATTATACTTTTTTATATCGGCTCAACGTGATTCGCCCTTAGAAGAAAGTAGAAGCCTCCGCGAAAGTCTTACTTTGAAAATTCCGTTATCCTTCGGCAGCCGTAGCAGCAAGCCGCGCCCTTCTGCAGCCGGAGCGAAGCGGAGCCCTGAGCTTGTCGAAGGGGGAAGTCGAAGCGATAAATTTTCGTTATCCCTGGAGGTATCCCGAGCCGCAGGCGAAGCAAGGATGACGGAGCTTTTTGCGGGCACAATGCCCACTGGCACGCTCCTATAGCATTTCAAGATATTGTGCACATATCGGATGTTTGTTCCGAGCCATCTTGAAAGGATGGCAATCACTCAGCCCAAGGTTGCGAGGAACGAGCTACCCTGGGTTTCACATCGGATGAACCAAACCCTGAAAGGGTTTAATCGCCGGAGGAGAAAAAAGAGGTGTGATCCAACCCTTTCAGGGTGGTGACGGAGGCAAGATAACCCAGGGTAAGCGCTGACGCGCCAACCCTGGGCTGAATGATTCAACTCCTTCGGAGTTGCGACCGAATCTGTGCGCGATAAGTTGAAATGTGCTAGCTTCAAGAAAACACCTTTCCGCCTCGACTTTTTTTCTCAACCCGCGAAACTCCCACCCATGATTGTCACTACCGCACAGCTTTTCAAGGTCGCCTACGGCAAATTCGCCATTGGCGCATACAACATCAACAACGCCGAGCAGACGATGGGGCTGTTCAAGGGCTGCATGGCCGCGAAGGCCCCGTTCATCATCCAGCTTTCGAAGGGCGCGCGCAATTACACCGACAAGCGCATGCTCGAAGCTATCATCCGCAGCGCGGAGGAGATTTTTCCCGAGGCCATCTACGCGGTGCACCTTGATCACGGCGACGAAAAGACCTGCTACGACTGCATCGACAGCGGCTTCTACAGCTCGGTGATGATTGACGCGTCGCACGAGTCGTTTGCGGAAAACATCGCCATCACCAAGCGCGTGGTGGATCGCGCGCACGCCAAGGGCTTGAGCGTCGAGGCGGAACTCGGCATGCTGGGCGGTGTCGAGGAGGACATCAAGGTCGAGGAAGGCAACGCCTGTCTGACCAATCCCGACGAAGCCGTCGAGTTTGTGACCAAGAGCGGCTGCGATTCGCTCGCTGCGGCCATCGGCACGAGCCATGGCGCTTACAAATTCAAGGGCCAGCAGTCGCTTCACTTCGAGGTGCTCGAGGCGATCAAGGCGAAGCTCCCCGGCTTTCCCATCGTCATGCACGGCAGTTCCAGCGTGCCGGTCGATGAAGTGGCGCGCATCAATAAGGCCGGCGGTACGCTCGATCCAACTGCCCGCGGCGTGAACGAGGACGAATATCTCCCGGCGGCGAAGCTCGGCGTGACGAAGGTGAACATCGATACCGATGGCCGCCTGGTCTGGACCCGCGTCCATCGTGAGTTCTTCCGCGATAACCCCGGCGCGTTCGATTTCCGTCCCCCGGGCAAGATCTTCATCGAGGAATACGCGAAGTTTATCGCGCATACGGCCACCAAGCTTGGCTCCGCAGGCACGCTCGAAGAGGTCCGCAAGGCTGTCTCGAAGAAATAGATTTGATTAAGGCCATGCCGAGAAAAGTTCGCGATCTGGTTCGCGATTTGGAGCAATCCGGCTGGTTCGAGACGGGTGGGGGCAAGGGCAGTCATCGCAAGTTTGCCCATGCCCGCACGTCTCGGCGTGTGATTCTTAGTGGCAAAGATAACGCGGATGCGCTTCATTATCAGGAGAAGCAAGTCAGTCAGGCGATTCGTGAAGTAAGACGATGAAAACCAGTTACCTCAAATTTGTGCAGTGGGACGAGTCCGATCACGTGCACATCGGCTATTGTCCCGATCTCTTCATCGGTGGCGTTTGTCATGGGCGTGACGAGGCGAAGGTCTACGCGGAACTTTGCCAAATCGTAAATGATGAACTTATCGAACGCCGCCGCACCAAACAACGACTCCCCAAGCCGCGAGCCTTGGTCGCGATGACGATAGCAGCTTAACTTTTTCATCCGCCCCTTGAGTTGACTTCCTGGCGTCCGGGGTGAAAATTACAGGTCTTATGACTACCGCCAAAGCTTACGCGGCCAGCGCCGCCACGTCGCCTCTCGCTCCCTATTCGTTTGAACGCCGCGATCCGGGACCGCTCGATGTGCAGATCGATATTCTTTTCTGCGGCGTGTGTCACTCGGACCTGCATACCGTGCGCAATGAATGGGGAGGCACGACTTATCCCTGCGTGCCGGGCCACGAGATCGTAGGGCGCGTAACCAAAGTCGGCGGGCAGGTCAAGAAATTCAAGGAAGGCGATCTCGCCGGGGTTGGCTGCATGGTCGATTCGTGCCGCACCTGCGCAAACTGCGTGGCCGATCTCGAGCAGTTCTGCCAGAACGGCACGATTTTCACCTACAACACCCCGGACAAGAAAAGAGGTGGATTTACCTGCGGCGGCTACTCAACCAGCATTGTAGTCGATGAGGCGTTCGTCCTTCGCGTCCCGAAGAACCTCGACCTCGCCGCGACCGCGCCGTTGCTCTGCGCGGGCATCACGACCTATTCGCCGCTGCGCCATTGGAAAGTGGGCAAGGGGCAGAAGGTCGGCATCGTGGGACTCGGCGGGCTCGGCCATATGGGCGTGAAACTCGCGCATGCGATGGGCGCGGATGTCGTTCTCTTCACCACATCGCCGGGCAAGACGAAGGACGCGATTCGTCTCGGCGCGAAGGACGTCGTGGTCTCGAAGAACGAGGACGAAATGAAGAAGCACATCAACAGCTTCGATTTCATTCTCGATACCGTCTCGGCCAAGCACGACATCAACGCCTACCTGCCATTACTGAAAAGGGACGGCACATTGACTCTCGTCGGTGCGCCCACGGAGCCGCTTCCCGTTGCGGCCTTCAACCTGATTTTCCAGCGGCACCAACTGGCCGGTTCGCTGATCGGCGGCATCAAGGAGACGCAGGAGATGCTCGATTTTTGCGCCGAGCACGGGATTGTTTCCGACATCGAAATCATCCCGATCCAGAAGATCAACGAGGCCTACGAGCGTATGCTCAAGAGCGACGTGAAATACCGGTTTGTGATCGATATGAAGTCGTTGAAGTGACCACTGAGCCGAATTTTTGACGGAATAACGGAATAAACGGAATTTCCAAAATCAAGGTTCCGTCATCCTGAGCTTGTCGAAGGATCAGTTCGGTTGGTAGCCGCCGCAGGCCCTTGCGGCGGTCCATCGCGCGGCGCGCGACCGCTACCTTCCCCCTCGGTCCCAAAGAGTTTGGGAATGAGGGAAAGGTAGCAATAAGGCGTGACATTTAGACGGAATTGCGGGATCGGTGTTGTTTGCAATGAGTGAATTATCTTCATCCAACCAGCATCCCAAAACATTTTTTCATCAGGCGGCAACCTGCAGCGTTTGGTTGCTTCTGTTTCCTTTTCTCATCCAGCTTGTTTCCGCTATGGCATTCGCGGGACTTTCTCCCGAGGATGCGCATTATCCCCGACTCTTTGTTGCAGTGGTTATAGGTTTGGCGATGCTGGCTGGCGTGATTCTGGGCATCGTTGCGCTATTTGGCATTTCCAAATACGGCACCAAGGGGATTCTCATCAAATCTCTTTTTGGAATCATTGTTCCGGTTTTACTGGTTCTTCTCAGCATACCCGTGGTGATGCATGCTCAAGAAAGAGCCGCTCACATTCGTGCGATGCAAGAGGCGAATACTGAATCGGGAAAATAAACATCGCTTCCGCGGTTTGACAATTCTTGTAATTTGGAAAAATTCCGTTAATTCTGTCAAAATTCAGTCCTTCCATCAGGGTTCTTGCATAACCCCCTCAAAATCAACAAATAGTAGCCAAAACTAAAAAACACCACAACTAATAGTGGTATTTGCTTGTCAGGGGTAAGGGCACGAGCGTAGAAAAGCGCCATGTATTTGAAGTCCCTCAACGTCGTTGGTTTTAAGTCATTCGCGGACCGCACCACGCTCGATTTTCATCCTGGAGTCACTGCCATTGTTGGGCCCAACGGCTGCGGCAAGAGCAATGTGCTCGACAGCATCCGGTGGGTGCTCGGCGAGCAATCGGCCAAGGCCCTGCGCGGCGGCGAGATGAAGGACGTGATTTTTTCCGGTACGGAGACGCGCCCGCCGCTCGGCATGGCCGAGGTATCGCTCACGTTCGGCGATTGCGAGAAGGAGCTGGGCACCGCCTACAACGAAGTCACCATCACGCGGCGTGTTTTCCGCGACGGCGCAAGCGAGTATGAGCTCAACAAAACGCCCTGCCGCCTGCGCGACATCCACAGCATGTTCATGGATACCGGCATCGGGCGCTCGGCTTACTCGATCATGGAACAGGGCAAGATTGATTTGATTTTGTCGTCGCATCCCGAGGATCGCCGCGCGATTTTCGAGGAAGCCGCCGGCATCACGAAGTACAAGAGCCAGAAGAAAGAGGCGCTGCGGAAGCTCGAAAACACCGAGGCGAACTTGGTGCGCCTTGCCGATATCATTCGCGAAGTAAAGCGGCAGATCGGTTCGCTCCAGCGGCAGGCGGGCAAGGCGCGGCGGTACAAGGCGGGCTTCGAGGAGCTGGCCGCGCTCGACAACCGGCTCGGGCGGCATCAATTTGATTTATTTTCCACGGCGATCACCTCGTTGCAAAGCGAGGTCGACGGTGCGCGCGAGCGGCAGGAGCAGCTCGATGAGGGCGTGCGCGGGCAGGAGGAAAAAGTTTCATCGGCCCGGGACGGCCTGGCTGTCGTCGAGGCGGAGTTGCTTCGCCTGCGCGAGGAGCAATCGGCTTTGCGCAACGCTCTGGAACGCGCCGAACAGCGCGCCGTGACGAATCGCGCGCGTGTGGAGGAATTCACCGGCTTGCGCGACCAGGCGCGGCAGGAGATCGCCGGCACGGAGGAGAAAGTCCGCGTGGGCGAGGAGCAACTGGCGCATCTCAACGCACAGGTGGATAATTTCACGCGGCTGCGGACTGAAACCCAGCGGCGTTTCGATGAGGAACAGGAAGCGCTGCATATCCTCACCGCGCGGATCGGCAACGTCGAATCGGAGCGGGCCGAAATCGAGTCGGAAAAGCTCCAGCAGGAGCGGCTCCATCAGCGGCAAGAGCAGGAACTTGCCGCGCTGGAACTCCAGCAGCGGAATTTTCAATTGAGGATCGAGGCGCTCCGCTCGGAGCAGGCTTCACTCGGCCAGCGCCGGGACGAGGCGCAGTCCGCCGTGGCTCAACATGCGGCCCGTCTGTCGGAAGCGGAGAACCTTTTGCGCGAACGGCGCGAGGCGTTCCAGGCGGCGCAGCAGGCACGTCGCGAAGCGGAGGAAAAACTGCGCGAGGCGGAGCAAGCCCATGTCGAGACGGGCCGGGCCCATCACCAGTTGCAGGCGCGTTACGACGCGCTGGCGCAGCTTGAGCAGCAGCACGCGAGCGCCCCGCAGGCGACGCAAAGGCTTCTTAAATTTGAGGACGAAGTGAGGGAAACCGATCTGCATGGAACGCTCTCAAAACATATCGCGGTGCGGTCGGGTTATGAAGCGCCGCTGGCCCTCCTCCTCGGCGACGCAGTCAACGCGCTGGTCTTGAAGGACGATGGCGCGGCCCAGGTCTGGCGCGAAAAATTGGCGGGCAAAGAGCAATGCGCCTTCGCCCCGTTGAGCACGGCCCGTCCGACGCCATTGCCTTCGAGTGCCGAAACTCATGCTTCTCGTTTTGTGACCGTGGAACCAATGGTCAGTGACCTCATGGCCGCGTTGCTGGAAGACGCACATATCGTTGACGATCTGGCAGCGGGTTGGAAGCTGAAAGCGGCACAACCGCAATGCACCATCGCGACGCGGGCAGGGGAGCTGATCACGCGCAGTGGACTGCTTCTCGTGGGACAGGAAACGGGCGCGTCGCTGGCTGTGTTGACGCGGCAGTCGGAGTTGCGCCAGCTTGATGCGGTGCTGGAGGAGTCGCGGGTGAGGGTTTTCGAAGCGCAGGTCATGGCGGATGCCGTGCGAGGCGCGCTGGAAGCAAAAGCGAATTATGTCGAGCAGGCACGCGTAACGGTGCAGGAGGCCGAAATTTTCGTGGCGACGCAACGCCAGGAAGAACGCGCCGCGCAATCCGCCGTGGGCGAGATCGTGCGGCAGGTGGAGGATGCCACGCGTGAGATGAGCCGGCTCAACGGCCAGGAGCAGGTCGACCACGAGCATCACGAACGGCTGCGCGAAGCGATGGCGGGCGCTGCGATTGCCCGGCAGGAAGCCGAGGCGAGGATGGGGGAACTCCAAGCGCAACTCGACAAGCTGGCTGCCGAGGAGCAGGCGCAGACGAATGCTCTGACGGAATCGAGAATTGAACTGGCCACGCAGACGCAGCAGTGCGACGCCTGGCAGCAGCAGCGCGAGCCGGTGGCGAACCGTTTGCAGGAATTGCGGGAGCTGATCGAGTTGCGCACACGCGAATCGCACGAGCACGAGCAGCGCGTCGTCCACGCCCGCGAGGAAATTTCCTCCGCCGAACGCGAGCGTACTGAAAAGAGCGAGGCGCTTGTCCGCATCGCGGCCGAACTGGATATTGCCCTCACAAGTCGCTCCGGCGCGCAGACGCAGATCGACGAGCAGGAAAGCGTCCTGCGGACGTTGCGCCGCGAGCATGGCGAAATCCAGACAGCCCGCTCCGAAAATGAAGTGAAGCTCGCCGAGCAGAAATTTCATCTCGTGAATCTGCGCGAGCGCTTCCATCGCGACTACCAGAAGGAACTCGAAGACCTGGCGCCACTGGCTGAACAGGATGCTTCCACCGATTGGGCCGCGCTTGAAGCCGACGTGGCGGGCAAGCGTGCCGCAATCGAGGCCATCGGCCCGGTGAATCTCGAAGCTATCACCGAATACGACGAACTGGAGGAGCGCTACAAATTCCTGACGGGGCAGGAGACCGATTTGCTGAATGCAAAGGAGCAAATCCTCAAGGCGATCCAGGAAATCAACCGCACGACGCAGAAGCTTTTCGCGGAGACCTTCGAGCAGGTGAAGGCTAATTTCCAGGAGATGTTCACCGAGCTTTTCGGCGGCGGCAAAGCCTCGCTGACGCTGATGGACGAGAGCGATCCACTCGAATGCGGCATCGAAATCGTGGCCAAGCCGCCCGGCAAGCAGACCCAAAGTGTGAGCCTCCTTTCCGGCGGCGAGCGGACGATGACGGCCGTGGCGCTCCTGTTTGCGATCTACATGGTCAAGCCGAGCCCCTTCTGCGTTCTGGACGAGCTCGACGCGCCGCTTGACGAGTCGAACATCAATCGCTTCATCAAGATTCTCGAGCGGTTTGTGCAGCAATCACAGTTCGTCGTTATCACTCACAATAAGCGGACGATAGGCATCGCCGATGTGCTTTACGGCGTGACGATGGAGGAGCGCGGTGTGTCGAAATTCGTTTCACTGCGCTTGCAGAAACGGGATGCGTCGGCGCATCATAATAGCAGCGGCGTTCACGCAGAACACACACCCTCCATAGCCGAGTCGGTTCGCGGTTAAAAGCGATTGCGATAAATGTATACCAACAAGCTGGTGGCGTTGAGCGACACGCCACCTGTGTAAGCTTGGTTTTTTACGATTTTGTGGTAATAATTTGAATAACAAGAGGGTTAGCTGTGTCTAACCAGCGGCGGGATGGAACCCTGCTTTATTTTGTGGATAACACTCAGCCCAAACGATTAAAATAAGACCTTCGCGGCAAAAATACAGTAGCAATGACTGCCCCAAACTGCCTGTATCTCATCGCAATGGTTCTCGCTGTCGTTGGGTGCGGAACTTTGGTCTACGCGGAGGGTGATGTCACCGTCATTTCCACGTCAGCAGCGCCAACTCCCACGCCGGTGCCAACGTCTGTCGCGCCGGACGGCACGCCTGTCGTCCATAAATCGCTTCACAAGAAAAAACAGGACGCGATCTCACCGGCTTCGGGGGCCGATGTTCCGTCAGGTCCAACGACGGCTGCTGCCAGCGCTCCGACGACGACGGACAATAAAACGGCGAAAAAAACGTCGCCACCCGACATTATAACAGCCGCGCATCCGGTGCCTGCGGTCGGGGCGGCAGTGTTTCATTCGCAATCCGCCGCGCCCGCGCCGAACACGACAACTGCGCATCCATCATCGCTCGCCGCAACGACGGCGGCGACTACGACTACGACCTCCGCCGCGAAGACCGCGTCGGTATCCGTGGGGCCGACCGTTGAAACCGGATTGCCGGTTGCGCGTTATCCGGGAGTGGGCACGCCGATCCAGGGTGTTTCCACCTATATTCCGACAACCGCGACGCTGCCATCGGGTAAGACCGCTTCAGGGACGACCTCGCACCAATCCTACTTCGCCAGCACGCTTCCCTCTTCCGCAGCATCGTTGACATCCGCGGCGGCGGGCAGTTTTTCAACCCCGAGCCGGACGACGAGTTCGTCTTCTTCCTCTGATTTTGACTTCAACAACTACGGCAAGAAACCGACGCACACATATAATTGGAAGACGAACATCATCACCACCGAGTTTTGGATTGGCGAGGGGGGATCCAGCGTCAGTTCCACCAACAACATCGCGAGTTCTTGGGACGAGGATTGGCTGCCGAACAATCACGGCTCGGATTCCCCATATAACCGCAACGGCTACGCGGCGGGAAATCATGCTTCCACGCTCAATCCGTTTTACGTTGCGCTCCCGTTTAACGACCTGGCTTTTCCCGACAAGGCGCGCGAATGGCTGCCGCGTGGCTGGTATCGTCCGCCGAAGGATGGGAAACAGGTTTCAGCCTGCAAGGATCGCTGGGTGGAAATCAAAAATGCGCAAGGCCGCACCTGCTATGCGCAGTGGGAGGATGTCGGACCGTTGCGGTACGATCATGCCGAATATGTTTTCGGTAACGAGCGCCCCATCGGCATGGGGGACGACCATGCCGGCCTCGATGTGTCCCCGGCCGTGGCGCAGTATTTGGGCATCGATGGCAAGAACCGGATTACGTCATGGCGCTTTGTGGATGATGAAGATGTCCTGCCCGGACAATGGCTGAAGCTGGATGAGCAGGCGGTTATTTTCACCGCTCTGCACCAGCTGAAAAATACTAGCCTTCCGATCCAAAGGGCAACGGAGCCGGTCAACGACCCGTCGAGTGTCGATTCAAACAAGAAAAAAGTCGACGCGTCGAAGGGGTAATCCTTCGATGGAGAGCGGCGCGGGCCCTACCGGTCGATGTCGGTGCGATTCTCTCCGCTGAGGGCGCTGAGAAAACGGGTGGTCTGGCGGCGCAAACCTTGGAAAAGCAAATTCTTCGTCCGGGCGTAGCCATACCGGTCTTCCAAAAGCCGACACCGTTGGTCCGCCGAAAGGATGATCATTTTAAGCTGCAATTCGAGCTTGAGGTGCTTGCGAGTTTGGGCGGAGCGGAGGCAAGCGTTGAGTTGATCGCTGAAGAGATCTTCGGTGTGGAAAGCCCTTCTCATGATTTCAAAGACCGACTGCTTCATGTCGGTCGGCTCGACATCGGGAATGAGGAGGAGCGGATGGGGATCGTCTCCGCTGCTGGCGGAATTGGCATACACGGGTTTTTCATTCCCGGCCTTCTGGGCATCCTCTTCGCCAGTGCCGCGAGATAAAGTCAGCAGGGTTTCGAGTTGTTTGTCCAAAAGCGTGATATCCTGGTGGAGTTGTTCGCGACAGGATGTAAAGAGATCGACCGACCTGGCGGAACCAATGACACGAGGATGACGCTCCAAGGTGGCATAGGTCTGATACAACTCCATCGCGCTGAGCAACAGGTCGTTAAGCTCCGTCAACTCTTGTTGAGTTGGGATAAGCGGCAGGGCTGAGGAGTCAAATTTCATTGAGAGTCTTGAATTGTTTATTGCATAACGCGTGCCAGAAGTGGAACTCTTGAAAATAACCCGGTTTCATACGATAACCGTTGCTTAAAGCTTAAGGTAGTTATTATTTCGGTCAAGCATTACTCAGGAGCAAACGCGATTATTTTTGGCATGGCGGCGATAAGAATTTTTTTAAATCAATTTCTACTTTTGCAATGAGTTCTACAGTCTCGGCGGACGCTGTGAGGTTTTCCTGAAAATGCTTCCGGTCGTTCGCTGGGGATCGTTGCCGCACTGGGCGAGAGTGGGCATTGTGCGCAGGGTTTCGGCGGCGCTCGGCGGACGCTTGGCGGAGTCTCTTTCCAGAAGCCGGAATATCCAGCGTTCGAGCCGGGGCGAGATGTCGCGGCGCAATTGCTTCATTGGGAAGGGGATTTTTTTGAGGTGGGCGTCGATCAATTCGGAGACGGTTTCGCCGTCAAAAGCGGGATGGCCGGTGACGGCCTCGTAAAAAATGCAGCCGAGGGAATAGAGGTCGGTGCGATGATCGATCGGCAGGCGCTGGAATTGTTCCGGAGCCATGTAGTGGACGGAGCCCATGAGTGAGTTGAGGTGGTCGATGGACTGGGGTTGGGGAGTGTCGAGATATTTGGCGAGGCCGAAGTCGAGAATCTTGACCTGGAAAGGGGCATCGGCGGAGGGGCGAATGACCATGAAATTGCCGGGCTTGAGGTCGCGATGAATCAAGCCGAGGGCGTGGGCGGCGACGACGGCTTCGAGACTCTGCTGGGCGAAGCGGAGGAAGTCCTCGAACTGGAGCGGCCCGCGGAGGAGGACGTCCTCGAGCGTTTCGCCTTCGAGGAGTTCCATGACGACATACGCGCCTTCCTGGTCGATGCCGTAGTCGAAGATGGTGACGATATTCGGATGCTGGAGGCAGGCGGTGGTCATGGCCTCGCGCCAGGTTTGTTCGACGAGCTTGCGGTCGTCCTGGGCGACTTGCATCCGGACGCGCTTGATGGCGACCGCGCGGTTGAGATGATGGTCCCAGGCCCGGTAGACGTCGCCGAGGCCGCCGCTGCCGATCAATTCACGAATTTCGAAGCGGTCGGCAACCCAATTTTGCGGAGCCGGATCTGGGGGAGTGCTTGCCTCCGGAGGAATCATCAGGGCCAGTTAATACCAAGTGGTCTGCAAATGAAAGGTTAGAAACAGACCGCCGCCGCTGTGACTAATTGGACAAGGTATCGGAAGACTCGGGTCCGGCTGTTTTGGAATTCGGGGCGGCGGTTTGGTAGGGATCGAAGCGGATGATGGTTTCGCCGGGCTTGCCCATGTTGAGTTTGTCGCGGGCGATGTGCTCCACATAGGCCGGATCATTTTTCATGTGCTCGGTTTCGAGCTTGTACTGGGCCGTTTGCTCCTCAGCGGCGGCTATCTGGCGCTGAAGCTTGGACAGTTCGGCCTTGTAGCCGTTTTGCGTCTGGATCACGGGAAGGAAGAAGAGACCGACCACGGCCAGCAGCCCGACGACGATGGCTCCCTGAATGATCGGGACCAAAGTGGCCCAGATATTCCCGCCACTCTGCCTTTTGAGCGGAATGCTGGAAGGATCAAGAAATCGGGCGCTGGCCATAGTTTATTTGAGGGTGCCTCCGTAAACGGCATTGCTGCCGAGTTCTTCCTCGATGCGAAGCAGTTGGTTGTACTTGGCCAAGCGGTCGGTGCGGGAGAAGGAACCTGTCTTTATCTGGCCGACGTTGAGCGCCACGGCGATGTCGGCGATGGTGGTGTCTTCGCTTTCGCCGGAACGATGGCTGAGGACGGAGGTGTACCCGTTGCGTTTGGCGAGCTCGACAGCGTCGAATGTTTCGGTGAGCGAACCGATCTGGTTGACCTTGACGAGAATCGAGTTGGCGACGCCGGCGGTGATGCCCTTTTGCAGGAACTCGACGTTGGTGACGAAGAGATCGTCGCCAACGAGCTGGGTCGTTTTGCCCATCGCGTCAGTGAGTTTCTTCCAGCCGTCCCAATCGTTTTCAGCAAGGCCGTCTTCAATGGAAATAATGGGGTACCGCTTGGTGAGGTCCTGATAAAGTGCGATCATTTGCTCGGCGGTTTTCTTGCTGCCGTCCGATTTCTTAAAGATATATGTTTTTGATTCCTTGTCGAAAAATTCGCTGCTGGCGGGATCGAGCGCGATGAAGATGTCCTTGCCGAAAACATATCCGGCCTGCTTGACGGCAAGCGCGATGACTTCGAGCGCGTGTTCGTTGGACTTGAGGCCCGGCGCAAAGCCGCCTTCGTCGCCGCCGCCGGTGCCGAGCTTTTGGTCGTGCAGAACTTTTTTGAGGGAGTGATAGACTTCGGCTCCGTAGCGAATGGCTTCCTTGAAGGTGGGCGCGCCTTTCGGCACAATCATGAATTCCTGGAAGTCGATGGGGGCATCGGAATGGGCGCCGCCGTTGAGGACGTTGGCGAGGGGAACGGGGAGCGTCTTGGCGTTGGTGCCGCCGAGATATTTATAGAGAGGCAGGCCGACCGCCTTGGCCGCGGCCTGGGCTGTGGCGAGCGAAACACCGAGGATCGCGTTGGCGCCAAGGTGCTTTTTGGTGCTGGTGCCGTCGAGCTTGAGCATGAGCGCATCGACGCCGAGCTGGTCGGTGCTGTCGACGCCGACGAGTTCCGGTCCGATCTTTTTGTTGACGTTTTCGACGGCCTTGAGGACGCCTTTGCCGCCGTATTTGGTTTTGTCGCCGTCGCGCAGTTCGAGGGCTTCATTTTCGCCGGTGCTGGCCCCGGAGGGGACAATGGCGCGTCCGCGGGTGCCGTCGTGGAGGAAGACTTCCGCTTCAAGGGTGGGGTTGCCGCGCGAGTCGAGGACTTGGCGCGCGATGACTTTGGTGATGGTGGTGCAGCTCATGGGTATGTTTTTAAGTAGTTGATTGCGTCTAAATGATGGTTACGTCTCGAACAAAATATCATGCAGGAATCGACAGGTCGATATCATGCGGCTCAATTTTTTCAATCACGACATGATGAAGTCCGCCCTCGCCGGTGGAAAGTTCAATCCGCTCGCCGGGGGTGTGATTTAACAAAGCGCGGGCCACGGCGGTCTGGTACGAGATGATGCCCTTCGACAGGTCACTGTCCCACGCGCCGAGGATCGTGTAGACGAGAAGCGCGCCGGTGTCGGTGTCCTTGAGGGTGACCTTGGTGCCGAGGGAGACCTTGGAGGTGTCGACGCCGGCAAAATCGGTCGCCTCGGCGCGCGAGAGGTCCTGCTCAAGTTCGGCTTTCTGGCGGCTGAGGATGCCCTGCATTTCGCGGGCCGATTTGAATTCGTGGTTTTCCTTCAAGTCGCCATAGCCGCGCGCGATGCCGATGTCCTTGCTGTTCTGTGGAATCTTTTTCGTGACGAGTTCTTCGAGTTCGGCCTGGCGGCGTTTGAGGCTCGGCCAGGAGACGATGATCTTCGCTTCGGGCGCGGCGGTTTTGTCGGTGCCGACGACCATGGCCTGGACTTCGGGATAGAGCTTGATGATGGCGGCGAGGAGCGAACGCTTGTCGAGCTCTTCAAAGACGGGGCTGAGAAGGATGGCGCGGGTGATGTCGCGGACGTCGGGGACGGGAGCGTCCTTGAGGATCGCGGCGATGAGGGGTTTGTCGCCGAGGACGAGTTCGTAAAGCTTGGTGCCTTTTTTGATGTCGGAGAACTGGTCTTTTTCCAGCACGGAAAGAATCGCCATGAAAAGTTGCGGCTCGATCAACTGGCTGTAGATGGAGGGGCGATTTTTACAGAGCCAGAAGAGGAAATCGCAGGTGATATTGCGCTCGCGGAGGTAGCGATTCACAGCGGCCTGGACTTCGCTTTCGCGTGTGGCGGACTGGAAGGCTTCCGTGATCACTTCGGCCACGCGGCCATTGGCGCGGGGCAGAAGGGAGAGGAACATCTCGGGCCACGCCTCGGGCAGGCCGACGCGCAGGGCTTCGAGCAGCTTGGGTTGCTTGGAGCCGGGGAGGGCGTCGAGCAGATTGCTCAGGGCGGGCGGCACAAGAGGCGCCAGCGTGGTGATGGCCCACGGGCCGTTTTCGACGGTGCGTCCGGCCTGGACAAAAAAGTCGTCGCGGGCGAGGGCCAGCTCGATCTGGATCGGCAACTGGGATTTCGGGACTTTGCTGAGCGTTCCTTCGAGCAGCTCGGCGATTTCGTTGAGAACAGGTTCGCTTTTGACCTCGGACCAATACTTCGCGACCGTGCTGAGCGCGGCGAGGACGGCCTTGGGCCCGTTGGCGAGGCGAAGGCGTTCCAGCGCGGAATCACCCAATGCATTGGGTGCATCGAGCTCGCGGAGAGCTTCATTTTTTTTGCCCGGCACATAATAATGGCCGTCTTTTTTCATGGCGCGCTTGGCGCTGTCCCACCATTTTTTGTAATCGGCGGCGGCGATGACGTCGGGGGAGAGGAGGGTCTGGATATTGTCGGCGGTGGCTTGCGGGCCGAGACTGTGGATGCAGTCCTGGACAACCGCGACGGGATTTTCCTGAGCTTTCTTGCGCAGGGCGGGCGCGGCTTCGACTTTTTGAACCGACACATGGTCGGGCGGGAGGGCGGTCAGCGATTCCGCCGCGTAGGCGAACTGCATGAAGTGGCCATGCTTCGACTTGAAGTCGATGACGACAGCCTCGTGGGCGCTGTCCCAGCTTTTGATTTTGCCAAAGCCCCAACTGCGGTGAAGGCAGTAAGTTCCGGGGGCGAGCAGTTTGAGCTTTTCCGTTAAGGCAGGTGAGAGATTTTCAGGTAGTGTAACAGTCAATAATTCCGATTCCATTTGCACATTGCCATGGTGCAAGACTTTGGATCGAAATGCAATGATTTTAGCCCCGCGCTAAATGCGGGACATCTTTTGACGAATGTTTTGTGGTGGTGATGAGCAGATGGCTTCTTTCCGGTCCGAACCGTGTGACGCCTGTCAGGCCGCCGTAAGTTGGGCTTGGATCAGAGCCGCTTCAAACACGCTGAAGAGGCGCTCTTTTTGACGGAGCACGGGTTGCTGGGGATCAACCTTTTTCTCCAGGGCCAAGCCGGAGGGGAGATCGGTCAGGCGCAGAAGGCGTTTGCCATCGGCCAATTTAATGAGGTCGACTTGGATTTTATCGTGATTGCCCATGCCATTATTCTCCCCGAAAACCGTAGAATTGCAACATACGGTTCAGGCTTTCCGGGGTGACAGGCCCCAAACGCTCGTGCGCTTCGTAGCCTGCGCGCTCGAAGTCGCCTTCGTTGAAGTCTTTTACGCTTGAGGGCGCATGGGCACAAGCCACTGTCATTGCTTCCAGAATTTCGTGGTACAACGTCACCGACCATTCCTTCTCATCCAATTTAGAGAGGATGGTAAGATGGAAGTCCCTTCCTGTAATCCTCGTTTCCGCTACTGCCCTTCGGCCCACTGCATCGACAAGTGGCTCGGCGATTATCTCAAGACGAACAAGGGTAAACCCACCGTGCAGCCGTAAATCCCTGAATAAACCCGGATCGCTCATCTGCTTGTAATACTACAATTTGCTCATACGCAAAAAAAGCGGCTATGGCTATATTTATGCGCCTCACTCCGTCGCGGGCGTTCCAGGCGATTCTGTGTCGGGGTCGATGCCGAGTTGGACCATTTGGGGCTTGATGATCTCTTCGTAGCACTGCGGGCAGATCGAATGGCTGAACTTGGCTTCCGAATGCTTGCCGACATAGGCTTCGACTTGCTGCCAGTAGTTTTGATCGTCGCGGATTTTTTTGCAGTAGCTGCAGATGGGCAAGAGGCCGCCGAGTTGCTTGACCGAGAGGAGAGCGTCTTTCAGTTCGGCGACGCGTTCGGTGAGGGTCTGCTGCAACTGGACCATTTGCTTGCCGATGCCGACGCGGGCGAGGAGTTCAGTTTTGTCGAATGGCTTGGTGATGTAGTCGTTCGCGCCGCCTTGAAGCCCGGCGACGATGTCCTGCTTGCTGTCGCGGACGGTGAGGAGGATGAGGTAGAGCGGGGGAAGTCCGTGGAGGGCGCGGGCTTTGCGGCACACTTCGATGCCTTCCATCTGGGGCATCTCCCAGTCGATGAGGCCGACCATCGGGCCCTTTGCGTCCTTGAGGATGTTGAAGGCGTCCGCGCCGTTGGAGGCCTCGATAACCTCGTAGCCGTCGGCGGCGAGCAGGGTCCGCAAGAGCTTGCGGTTGATGTCGAGGTCATCAGCGATAAGGACGATCATAAGAAAAATTTAACAATTAAGCGCCGAGCATACAAATTCCCAAAGTCTGTTCACGCAAAATCTACAGCAATAGCACGCCATTATAATATCTCAGGGGCGAAGCCGCGTCGCATGGTATTTTCGGTGCAGACGCGCATTTCGGCGAAATGGAGCAGGTAGCCCGGGCCGCCCGCCTTGGTTCCGGCGCCGCTCATTTTGAATCCGCCGAAGGGCTGGCGATCAACCTGCGCACCGGTGCAGGGGTGGTTGAGATAGAGATTGCCGACGCGGAATTCCTGGCGCGCCAGTTGGAGATGCCGGGGGCTGCGGGAGTAGACGGCGCCGGTGAGCGCGAAGTCGCTGATGTTGGCGACTTCGAGCGCATGGGAAAAATCGCGCGCGGCGAAGACGGTGAGGATCGGGCCGAACAGTTCTTTTTTCATAAGCGGATGGCGAGGATCGTCGACCTGAAAAATGGTTGGCGGCACAAACCAGCCGTCGCCGGCTACCTCCATCGAAGAGATGCGGCGCGCGCCCGGGCCGGGATTGTTGATGGCTTTCCAGAGCCGGGCGTAGCTGGCTTCGTCGATCACCGGCGGCAGGAGGCAATCGGCACGCGCGGCGCTGGCGGGCACGAGGGCGTTCGCGGCAATCGAAAGGCGGTTGAGAAAATTTTCGAGGATGTTTCCGACGAGGATTAGGCGGGAGCAGGCGGAACACTTCTGGCCGGCGTAACCAAACGCGCTGGTGATGACGCCAGTTACCGCTTCGTCGAGGTCGGCATCGTCGTCGACGATGATGGCGTTCTTGCCGCCCATCTCGCAGACGACGCGCTTGATCATTTCCTGGCCCGGCACGATTTCCCCCGCCTGCTGGAGAATGGAAGCGCCGACTTCGCGGCTGCCGGTGAAGGCGATCTGGACGACGTCGCGATGGCCGACGAGCGCCTCGCCGATGATGGCGCCTTCGCCGGGCAGGAAGGGCAAAATTGCGGGGGGAATTCCGGCGGCGAGCGCATGCTCGTGGAATGCGAAGGCAATCGCGCAGGCTTGCAGGGAGGGCTTGAGCAGGACGGCGTTGCCGGCGACGAGCGCGGCGGTGGTCATGCCGCAAAGAATGGCGAGCGGGAAATTCCACGGAGCGATGACAGCGCAAAGTCCACGCCCTTCGTAGGTGAGGGTGTTGATTTCACCGGGGAGATTACCTTGCGCGCGTGGACTCAATTCGACAATCGCCTGGCGGGCGTAGTAGCGGCAGAAGTCGACGGCTTCGGCGATATCGGCATCGGCTTCGCGCCACGGCTTGGCCTGCTCGTGGACTTCCATCGCGGCGAGGCGAATGTGGTCGCGTTCGAGCCGCGCGCCGAGTTCGTTGACGCGGGCGGCGCGTTTTTCCAGCGGGAGATCGCGCCACGCGGGCCACGCCTTTTTCGCCAGCGCCACGGCCTGCTCGACGTCGCCAAGCCGGGCCGAGTTGGTGCACGTCGCGATGCGCGTTTTGTTGTTCGGGGTGACGTGAAAAAGAGCGACGCCATCGGTGCGGGCGTTGCTGTCGATGACGACGGGGACCTGCCACGGCATTTGCTTTTCGGCCTCGGCGACGGCGGCCAGGAATGCGTCGCGCGTTTCGGCCGCGGTGAAATCACTCAGCGGACAATTTTGGAATGGCGCGTGGAGATCGCGTTTCCAATCCGCGCCCGATTCGGGCGAAGCCGGGTTGACCGAGGGTTTGGCCAGAAGTTCGGCGATATCGGCGTGATCGTGATGGCTCAGGCGCAGGAAGCTCGAGTTCGCGGTGTTTTCGAGGAGCCGCCGCACGAGGTAGGCCATGCCGGTGAGGAGATCGCCAACCGGCGTGTAGAGTCGCACGCGATGGCCGAGATCGCGCAGCATATCGCGCTCCGGCTCCGCCATGCCGTAGAGCATCTGCAATTCAAACGCGCCCGGTTTCATGCCGAGGCTTTCGGCGTGCGCGAGCACAACGCAGATGCTGCGCAGGTTGTGCGTGCCGAAGGCGGCGTGGATGGTTGCGCGATTGTCGAGGAGACGGCGGGCAAGGCGCTCGTAGTTCGCGTCGGTCCGGCCTTTTTGCGTGAAGACGGGGCAGGGATGGCCGCGCAGCCCCGCCTGGATGACTTCGTAATCCCAGTAGGCGCCCTTGACCAGCCGGACGGTGAGTGGCACGCCGCGCTTTTGGCTCAAGGCCAGGAGCCGGTCGAGATCGGCGGCGGCTGTTTTCAAATAGGCCTGGATGACGATGCCGAGATGCGGCCACGCGGAAAAATCGGGATCGAGCGCGATTTTTTCCAGCAGACGATAAGTGATTTCGTGCAGGTTCCACTGTTCGAGGTCGAAGTTGATGAACTCGCCGAGCTCCTTCGCGCGGAGCAGCAGTGGGCGGACGCGTTGTAGCAGCCGCTCGACGCCACCGTCGGGATCGGCTGGGTCGAGGAGGTGATCCATGGCGGAAAGCTTGAGCGAAATATTTCCTCGCGGGACGGGACCGGTGGGGCTGGCATCGAGAATCTCATTGGCTTTCCATCCGGCTGTTTCGCCCGGAAGAAATTCGATCAGGTCGGCGTAGCGCCGGGCGTAAACATCCGATTCGGCTGCGTTCACGGTTGCTTCGCCGAGGAGATCGACGGTGAAGCCGAAGCCTTGTTCCCAGAGTTTTTTCAGGTTCGATTTGGCATGGCGCGCGTCATGGCCCACGATGAATCGCCCGGCCATACGCCGGACATTTTGTTTGATGATGAAGGCGGCGATGGAGGCGGCGAGCGGATTTCCCGTGGCGCGCAGGGCCATGCCGAGGCCGGTGGGAAGCGCGCGATTTTCGGCGAGAAGATATTCCCGGGCGTGACGCGCAATTTGTTCGCTGGTGGAAAGTGCTGGCAGCGCATCGACGAGTCGAAAGAGATCGGTCTTGAGCGCGGGATCGCGCATGGCCCTGTCGAGCAGCATGCCCTGCCAGTAAGCCGCCTCGAAAAGGCCGGGCTTTTCGCCGCGAAGCTGCGGATGTAACACGCGACCGAGGCGCTGGACGTCGCGTTCCAAGAGAATGTCCGCCGCATCGGGCAAGCGAGGCAATTCGGACAATTCAGTGTCGTGATCCATGCTGTGAAAAAGTAAGAGCCTTCGGGGATGAGAGCAAACCGAGAGTCATCGCACGACGTTCGTGAGGCGATTAGATGACGGTTTGCGAACGGAATCCTTATGCCGACTAATAGCCTGCGTTAAAAGGAAGTAATACTTGACTATCGGTCAAATTGTAGGAATGTTAATCGAAGTTCCTGCTATTAGAACCCATTATGACCATATCACCTATATTCATGTTCGCGCCTATTCCGCTAACCAGCGAACGGAGTCCATTAGCTCATGCCGCCGCTCTTGTTCGTCGACGCATGGCTGATACTCCGGTGGTTTCGGCTCCCCGTTACCGTATCCGTCCGCCGGCCGAAAAGCGGATTGCGGAAACGGTGACAGCCTAAATTTTCCGGCGCGGAAGCCGCTTCCATATTACCAAGCCAGCCGCCGATTGCGCGATCCTGGTACGCGTTTGTCTTTCTGAGAAAACGCAGTGGAACTCCTTGGCAAAAGTGTATCATGCTCCGGATACGCTCGCCTATCGCGGGTTCATTGTGGATCATTCCTGTCGACGCATGAAGATGCGTCATGGAAAACATGAGCGAACCCACACCGCCCCCTGATGCGCCGCCACCGCCGGAATCGACCGGCCTGCGGATCAACTGGCACCGCGTGCGCGTGTACTTGTTGAGCATTCTGCTGATGGTCACGATGTGGTTTTGCGCGACCTTGCTGACGATCCGGCTGCATCCGCAGCGGGCGGTGAACGAATTGCTGGCGCAACTGCCTTATTCATCCAGCACGGGCAAGGTCTACTGGGTGAACCGCCGCACCCTGGAAATCGACGATGTAAAATTCGGGGGATTTTTTTATGCCGATTCCATCATTCTCACGGCCAGTCCGATCGGGCTTTGGCGGCACCATATCGCGAAGGTGCAGGTCGTGGGGGGGCAATTATTCACCAAACCCCTCTACGCTGCGATGGATAAGGCCGACTCGGCGAACAGCAACGGACTCGACTGGGTGATTGGGAGGCTGGAGATCAGCCGCGGCACGGTGATGCTCGATAATCTCGTGTCCGATACTTCCATCCCGGTGCGGCTGGGGGTGCGCCATCCGATCGTTCTGAATGGTTTCAGGCTGGGCAAGCCCGATGCGAGCCCGGAGATGACGGAGGAGCGGATCGCCGAGATCGTAAACGTCGGGATTGTCTCGCCGATTGATCCGGTCGCGCCGGTGTTTTTCTTTCCGCTGACTCGCGTCCGCTTCACTTACACCGAGCTTTGGCATCATCACATTCGCGAACTCGACCTGGTGCGTCCGACGATGTTCCTGGGCGAGGATTTGTTCTGGCTCACAAAAGAGATCAAATCGGACACGAAGGCGAACACCACCAGTTCGGGGGTGAATGCGCCCTGGAACGTGGGGCATTTTGAAGTGCAATACGGGCAGTTGGCCGTCAACGCCTTTGGGCAGCCCATTGTCCACTTTCCGTTTTATTTCGACACCAAGGTGGATGATGTCCGGCTCGACCAGTTGGACCAGATCAGCGCGAAGGCCACCATCCCCATTGAGAACCTGACCCAGGAGTACTCGGATTATAAGGTCCGGATTGTGAACCTCACCGGCAGGCTCTATTTCAGCTGGCCGCCGAGCGACCCCACGGCCAATAACGTTTACAACACGATCAATATCGATGAAATTTCATGGAACGACATTCCTATTGAAGGTGCGCAAACCAAGTTGACATTCGACCCGAATGGCGTTTACGGAAAGCTCTATGGGAAGTGCGAGGGCGGGCAACTGAATGGCAACTTCGAGTTTTATTACTCGAAGGGCTTTACATGGAACGCCGATTTTTTTGCCGACAAGGTCAATTGCCAGCCGATTGCGGAGAAGCTGGCGGGGAAGTACATCAATTTAACTGGCGAACTGGATGGCCGGATTGCCGTCCAAGGCAAAGCGACAGAAATTCTGAATTGCAGTGGGCTGCTTCAACTGCCCAATCCCGGCAAGCTCGAAATCAAATCGATGAATGAGCTGCTGGACCGGCTTCCGGCGAATTCCACCACGTTGAAACGGGACGCGCTGAAAATCGCGATCTCGGCGTTTCAAACCTATCCTTATCGCAGCGGCGAAATGAAAATCGAATACAAGCCGACGGGCGGGGTGAGCAGCTTGAAATTGGATGGCCCGCAGGGGCAGCGGCAGTTCGACGTTTATTTGCATCCCTGGAGTTTGTCTGACACTGATGGAGGGCAATAAAACTTGAGATGATGAGTCACTAACCTCCGGCAGAGCCGGAGGCTTGGGGTTGTGAACCGCTCAAAGCGGTTGTTTTGTGCTGGGAGCCGCCTAAAGGCGGCCCTGGTTACTC
>Ga0302320_10002918_pt1 | contig 39954 bp, 35 predicted proteins | sample Bog_T0_3_FD_202130 | JGI IMG/M metagenome (GOLD analysis project Ga0302320, IMG submission 202130) | Peat permafrost microbial communities from Stordalen Mire near Abisko, Sweden - Bog_T0_3 | ecosystem: Environmental > Terrestrial > Soil > Wetlands > Peat | place: Sweden: Abisko, Stordalen Mire... | reverse complement strand
TTCAAGGCGCCGATCGCCGCCGATCTGCGCGCCGAGATCTGGCTGAAATTATGGGGCAATGTCGTGTTCAATCCGGTCAGCGCCTTGAGCCATGCCACTCTGGCCGGGATTTGCGACTATCCGGCGACCCGCGCGCTGGCCGCGGCGATGATGGCCGAGACCCAGGAGGTGGCCGAGAAACTCGGCGTGCGGATCCGCATCAGCATCGACAAGCGGATTGCCGGCGCCGCGGCGGTCGGCGAGCACAAGACCTCGATGCTGCAAGATGTCGAAGCCGGTCGTCCGCTTGAACTGGAGGGGCTGATGGGCGGTGTGCTGGAGCTGGCGCGGCTGACCGGAACCATGACACCGCATGTCGACTCCGTCTATGCCGTGGCCGGGCTGCTCGGCCATACGCTGGCCGCCGCCGGCGGACGGCTGGCCGTGGAGCCGCGGTCATGACCCAAGCAACGGTGCCAAATTTGTTGCGCACGCCGGCCGGTGCCTGGCGGCAATTGCTGTTCGGCGTCGCCTGCATGTCGATGATCGCCAATCTGCAATATGGCTGGACCCTGTTCGTGACACCGATCATCGACCGCTATCATTTCCAGCCGGCGGCGCTGCAGGTCGCTTTCACCCTGTTCGTGCTGACCGAGACCTGGCTGGTGCCGATCGAGGGATGGCTGGTCGACCGCTATGGTCCACGACCGGTGGTGGTGGTCGGCGGCGTCCTGGTCGGGGCGTCCTGGATATTGAATGCGCTCTCCCAGTCGCTGCCGATGTTCTATGGCGCCGCGATCATCGGCGGCGTCGGCGCCGGCGCCGTGTATGGCACCTGTATCGGCAATGCGCTGAAATGGTTCCCGCATCGCCGCGGTCTGGCGGCCGGCCTCACCGCGATGGGTTTCGGTGCCGGATCGGCTGTGAGCGTGATCCCGATCGCCGCCATGATCAAGTCAAGCGGCTATCAGCACACTTTTCTGGTGTTCGGGCTTGCCCAGGGGCTGGCGGTGTTTTCGCTCGGCTGGCTGCTGAAAACCCCCGAGCGTGCGCCGCCGCTGGTATGGCCGGCCGGCTCGGCAGGTCCCATGAATGCGGACGATGCCGTCATTCGGCGCGATTTTTCGCCTTGGCAGATGGCCAAGACGCCGGTTTTCTGGGTGATGTATGCGATGTTCGTGATGATGGCGGCCGGCGGCCTGATGGCGACCGCGCAATTGGGGCCGATCGCGAAATCCTTCAAGATCGCCGATGTGCCGGTTACTTTGGCGGGCCTGACTTTGCCGGCCTTGACCTTCGCATTGTCGATCGATCGATTCCTCAATGGCGTTACAAGGCCCTTCTTCGGCTGGGTGTCGGACCGGCTGGGCCGCGAGAACACCATGTTTCTGGCGTTCGGCCTGGAAGGCGCAGGCATTTTGCTGCTGAGTCATTTCGGACGCGACCCGTTCGCTTTCGTGCTGCTGACCGGCCTGGTGTTTTTCGCCTGGGGCGAGATCTACAGTCTGTTTCCCGCCACTTGCGGCGACAGTTTCGGCACCCGCTTTGCAACCGCTAATGCCGGGCTGCTCTACACGGCCAAGGGGACCGCGGCGCTGCTGGTGCCCTTCACCAGCCTGCTGGCCGCCGCCGGCGGTTGGAACGCGGTGTTCAATGCCGCGGCGATTCTCAATCTGCTGGCCGCTGTGATGGCGTTGGCGTTATTGAAACCGATGCGCGCCCGCCTCAAGGGCGGCGCCTGAAGATCGAGGAGTATGGCAATGAATGGGGCAACCACCATCGAACAGCTGCTCGCCGCCGGCGCCGATCAGGCCGACGCGTTGCTGGCGCCCGCTGGCGCGCCTCTCTCTTATGCCGGGCTGCGCCAGCAGATCGCCGAAACCAGGACCAGCCTTAATGGGGTCGGCATCGGCCGCAATGACCGGGTCGCCATCGTGCTGCCGAACGGCGCCGAGATGGCGAGCGCTTTCATCGCGGTGGCCTGCTCGGCCACGGCTGCGCCGCTCAATCCTGGCTATCGCGCCGAGGAATTCGATTTCTATCTGTCCGACCTCGGTGCCAAGGCGCTGATCGTCGAACAGGGCAGCGTCTCGCCCGCCATCGCCGTCGCCCTTCGGCGCGGCGTCGCGCTGTTTACGCTGTGCCCGTCCTCGATCGGCGCCGGACGCTTCACGCTCGATACCGGCGCCGCGGTGCCGGCACCGCCGGCGCGCGGCGGCGCCGCCGAAGCGGATGATGTGGCGCTGGTGCTGCATACCTCGGGGACCACCTCGCGACCGAAGATCGTACCGCTGTCGCAGCGCAATGTCAGCGCCTCGGCGCGCAACATCGCCGCCACCACCCGGCTCGCCGCTGCCGACCGCGGTCTCAATGTCATGCCGCTGTTTCACATCCATGGCCTGATCGCCGCGGTGCTGGCGCCGCTGTCGGCCGGCGGCAGCGTGTTCTGTACGTCAGGCTTCAACGCGCTGAAATTCTTCAGCCAGATCGAGGAGGCGCGGCCCTCCTGGTATAGCGCGGTGCCGACCATGCATCAGGCGATCCTGACGCGCGCCGGCCACAATGCCGACATCATCAAGGCGCATCGGCTGCGCTTCATTCGCTCTTCCTCCTCGTCGCTGCCGCCTCAGGTAATCGCCCAGCTGGAATCCACTTTCGACGCCCCGGTCATCGAAGCCTATGGCATGACCGAAGCGGCGCATCAGATGGCCTGTAATCCCTTGCCGCCCTTGCAGCGCAAGCCCGGCACGGTGGGACCGGCGGCCGGTCCGGAAATCGCCATCATGGATGAGCAGGGGACATTGCTGCCGGCGGGCGCGATCGGGGAAATCGTCATAAGGGGCGACAACGTCACCACCGGTTATGAGAACAATGCCAGGGCCAATCAGGAAGCCTTTACCAATGGCTGGTTCCGCACCGGCGATCAGGGCATGCAGGACGACGACGGTTATGTCTCGATCACCGGCCGTTTGAAGGAGATCATCAACCGCGGCGGCGAGAAAATTTCGCCGCGCGAGGTCGACGAGGTGCTGATGGATCATCCCGCCGTGCTGCAGGTGGTGACCTTTGGCATTCCACACCAGAAACTGGGTGAGGAAGTCGGCGCCGTGGTGGTGCTGAAGGATGGCGCCAGCGCCGGCGAACGCCAATTGCGTGACTTTGCCGCCACCAGACTGGCGGATTTCAAGGTGCCGCGCAAGATCCTGTTCCTCGACGAAATCCCCAAAGGCGCCACCGGCAAGTTGCAGCGCATCGGGCTTGCGCAAAAACTCGGCCTCGGCGACTGAATGATGCATCGCCGCCTGGCCGGACTCGGCCTTACCCTGGCAATAGTCACGACGATGTCGGGCCCGGCCAGGACAGGCGCCGCCGCGTCCGATGCCACCGACCGGCAGTTCGCGGCGATCTACCGTCGGGAATGGGGCTGGCGCGAACAGCATGTGGCGCCCGACGAAGACGATGCCACCCCAGTGCGGCCTTTCCTGCCCGACGTCAGCCCGGCCGCCGAGGCCAGACAATTGGCTTATCTGACCGATGTGATGGCGCAGCTGGACTCAATCAACCCGGCACAGCTTTCCGCCGAGCAGCAGATCAATTACGGCATCTATCATGCGCAGATCGGCGCCCTGTTGGCGGCGCAGAAATTTCGCGAGTATGAAAAGCCGCTGGGTGCCGAGGGCGGCTTCTGGACCGACCTCGCCGCGGTGGCCCGGCGGCCGCTCAAGAACCTGTCGGAATATCGCAATTACCTCAGCATGCTGGATCAGCTGCCACGCTATTACACCGACCAGATCGCCAATATGCGGGCCGGATTGGCCCGCGGCTTCACGCCACCCAGGATCACCCTGGCCGGTCGTGACCGCACCATCGCCGAGGTGGCGGACAGCCAGCGGCCGGAAGACACAGCGTTCTATGCGCCCTTCCGCGCCATGCCGGCTGATATTCCGGCGGCGACGCAGGCGGCCTTGCGGGCCGCAGCACTTGCCGCAATCAGCGACAAAGTGATTCCCGCGCATCGTGAGCTGCTGGCCTTTGTCCGCGACATCTACATCCCCGGCGCGCGCGAATCGCTGGCGGCCGAAGCGCTGCCCGACGGAAAAGCCTATTACCAGTCCAAAATCAGCGAGTTTGCGACGGTCGATCTGTCGCCGGCGCAGATACATCAGATCGGTCTGGACGCGGTGGAGTCGATCAAAACCGAGATGCTGGCGGTGATGAAAGAGGTTGGATTCACCGGCGATTTGCCAGCTTTTCTCGACACTCTGCGCTCCGACAAGCGCTTCATCGCAGAAACGCCCCTGCAGCTGCTGAAAGAGGCGTCCTATATCGCCAAACAATTCGACGGCAAGGTGTCGCTCTATTTCGGCCATCTGCCGCGCGCCCGTTTTGCCATCATTCCGGTGCCGCCCGAGCTGGCGCCCTTCTATCCGGCGGCAAAAGGCGGACCTTGGGGTTTCATGCTGAATACCGGGAATTTATCGTCGCGTCCGCTCTATGCCTTGCGGGCGCTGACCTTGCACGAATCGGCACCGGGCCACGCCTTCCAGATCCCGCTGGCCTTCGAGAGTCTGCAGCAGCCGGATTTTCGCCGCAAAGTGTCGATCGCCGCCTTCAGCGAAGGCTGGGCGCTCTATTGCGAGCGACTGGGTGATGAAATGGGGATGTATGAGACGCCCTATGACCGTTTCGGCATGCTGAGCTACCAGCGTTGGCGCGCCGCCCGGCTGGTGGTCGATACCGGCCTGCACGCCATGGGCTGGAGCCGCGCCCAGGCGCAAGACTATCTGCGGGACAACACCGCCTTGTCCGATCACGAGATCGAATTCGAGGTCGATCGCTATATCGCCCGGCCCGGTCAGGCCTTGGCCTATTACCTCGGCGAGCGCGCCATCTGGCAGGCGCGCGCCAAGGCCGAGCAGGCGCTCGGCGCGAAGTTCAATATCCGGGCCTTCCACGACACCATCCTCGCCTTGAGCGCGGCACCGGTGCCGGTGATCGCCGCGCGCATCGACCGATTCATCGCCGAAGGCGGCAAGGGACCTTTCCCGGCGGAGGAATAGGGCGGCCTTGCGGCGGGAAAAAAACTGTTACCTTTGCGTCATTGCGCGGAAACACGAGCCGCCTATATTGGGTTGAGCGGCATTAGGCGGGGAATTGCGGCGCTTCGTTCTGGCCATGGAGGCATCGGATGAGCGGCATTGATCTGTTTGGCCTTGGGATAGACGGATTCGGATTTGGCGGTGCCGGCGGCCCGTTTCCCGATAGCGTCACATACGGATTCGCGTTCACTGGCGACACCGTGACGGAAACGCAGACCACCCCCCATCTGACGCAGACGATCACTTTTACCCAGCAGACTGGCAACGCCGCGCTCTACCAGATCACGGCAGCGGTCCCCTTCGGGGCTGCGTTTTGCGCGCCCTTCTTTTCCGGCAACGCCTCCGTTACCTATGGCTTCGCGGGCTTGGGCAGCGCCGCGGTGACCGAGACCATCACGACCGCCAATGAAACCATCACCTTGTCCTATAGTGCCGAGTCCGGCAATGCCAGCCTGTATCAGATAAGTTCGGAAACCATCGTCCCGGGCACGACGGCAGGGTCGGTCAGCTATTCCTTCACCGAGAGCAATGGTAGCGTGACCGGGCTGACGGAAACCGTGACCCGGGGGTCTTTCAGCAACAGTTTCGCGCTGACGATCACGCCTACCGCGGTTTTCACGATCGGCAGCGGCACGATCAGCGAAAGCTTCGCCAGCGCTGCCGGCTATGACACGCTCACATTTACCAGCAGCGGCTCCGGCTATGTCATTTCTTCGGAAACCGCCAATTTCATCAGCCAGGGCACCGCCACCACGGCGCTCGACATCAATCCTTTTGAGCGTGCCGAATTCACCATCAGCAATGGCGTGGTGACGGCGGCCGACTGGGTCGGCCGCAACGGAACCACGGGCGTGGTCGCCAGCAACAGCCATGTCAGTTACAACCTGCTCGCCCCAGGATATGTCCAAGAGACCGTCACTTACGGTAGCCACAGCCATTTCGCGCTGTTCGCCGAAGGCAGCGGCGGCAACGGCATCTACACGGAAGTGGCGTCCGGATCGGGCAGCACGGTCGATCTGGTCGGGCTGCAGGCGCAATTGGCGCATTTGCCCGCCGCGGTCGCCGCGCTGCTTTGATCCCGCTATTGCGCCTGACCGAAGGCCTTGATCAGACGATAGCTATATTCGACGCTCTCATCGAAGGCGGCGACGCCGACCCGCTCATCGCGGCCATGGGCGCGATTTTCCGAATGCTCGATCCACACGCCGCCGACGCCATAGGTCGGGATGCCGGCGCCGCGAAATTGGCGGGCATCGCTATAGCCTGATCCCATGGTCTGCACCACCGGCACAGTGGGCCAGATGCTATGCAGCACGGCTTCGACCTTGTCCTTGACCGCGGGCGGCGCCGGCGATTCGGGCGCCTGGATCGGCGCCACGTCCTGGGTCACGGTGATCTCGGGATCGTTCAGCACCGACACCAATTGTTTTGTCACATTGGCGATGCTGTCGCTCGGCAGCATGCGACATTGGATGGTGGCTTGCGCCCGCTGCGGCAGCGCGCCTTCGGCGTGGCCGCCCGAGATCAGGGTGGGCACACAGGTGGTACGCAGCTGCGCATTGAAGGCAGGTTTGCGACTCAGCCGTTCGGCGGCCTCGAGGTCGGGCGGAGTCTGCGCCACCGCCAGCATATCGGCGCTGTCGGCGCTGGGTTCCAGGGCGGCGATCTTGGCGAAGCTGTCCCGCGTGGTGGCGGTCAGGGTGACGGGAAATTTATATTGTTCCCAGCGCGACAGCCCGTCGGCGATGCGGTAGATCGGATTGCCCGTCCCCGGCAGCGAGCCATGTCCGCCCGGACTGGTCGCCTCCAGTTTGAGGGTGGTATAGATTTTCTCGGCGGTGCCGAGTTCGTAATAGGCGCGCCGTCCATCGACCAGGGTGCCGGTGCCGTCATCAAAATTGAGCGCGAAGGCGGCATCGACCAGATCGCGATGGTGGGCCAGCAGGAAGGCCGGTCCGTTGGCATCGCCGCCGGCCTCCTCATCGGCGGTAAAGGCAAAAATCAGATCGCGGTCCGGCTGGTAGCCCTCACGCTTCAGGCGAATCAAGTTTTCCACCAGGACGGCGTCGCCCTCCTTGATGTCGATGGTGCCGCGGCCATAGAAATAGCCGTCCTTCTCGGTCAGCTTGAAAGGGTTGGTGGTCCAGTCCTCGGGCTTGGCTTCGACCACGTCCAGATGACAGATGAAAATGACCGGCTTGGCCCTGGTCTTTCCATGCAGACGGACGACGACGTTGCCCTTGGTCGGATGGTCGGCGGGCGCCAGCACGGTTATGTCGGCGGCCGCAAAGCCGGCGGCCAGCAGACGCTTTTCGATCGCTTTGGCGGCCACCGTCGAGCCGTGCGCGTGCGTGCTGTCGATCTCTACCAGTTGCTTGAGGATCTCCCGCGCCAAGGCGATGTCGGCCGCCGGGGCCAGGACGATGGCCGGTTCGGGCGCCGCCATCGCCGCATGTGCCGCGCAGGCGGCGATAGCGGCGAGGACCATCGATCGCAGTTTCATTGAAAACACTCCATCTCAGGTCGGAAAAGGCGGCATTGCCTATGGAATTGCCCCATCCTCGGCGGTCGGCTCGACCCTTGTCAACCGCCCGCCAGGGCGTAAAGCACTTCGACATAGCCCAAGGTGGCGCCGGCCATGCCACGGACGGCGGGATTGGCAGCCTCGATCACCAGATATTCGTCGGGCGCATGCGCGCCACTGCCATGGCCGAGGCCGAAATCGGCCGCCGGCAGCGCCAGCGGCGCGCCGGTGAAGATGAATCCCGGCCACGAACCGGCACTGCGCGGACTGAGGTGGAAGGGTATTTTTTCCTGGCGATAGACGGCATCATAGGCCTTGATCAGGCCGGAATTCTCGTCGGTTTGGGTGGGGTCGTAGCCGCCGGTCACCTTGACCTCGATGTCGCCGAAGCCGCGCTTGGCCAGATGCGCCTTGAGCTTGGCGGCGGCATCGGTGGCGGTCATATCGGGCACCAGGCGCAGATCGAGCTTGGCCACTGCCTTTGATGGCAATACGGTCTTGCCGCCCGGACCGGTATAGCCGGCCACCAGCCCTTCGATATTGACGGTCGGCTGCGAGGCCAGACGTTCCAGCGCGGCGCGATAGTCGAGGTCGCGCACCCAGTGCTGTACGCCCATCAGTTTTTTGACATCGTCTTCCTTGGTTTGTGCAACGGTGGCGGCGATCATTTCCTTCTGTCGCGCCGTCAAAGGCTTGACATGCTCGAACCAGCCATCAATGGCGGGATCATTGCCGTCTTCGGACACCAGCGTGTTGAGCGCCTTGACCAGATGCCACACCGCGCTGTCGAGATTGGCCTTGTAGCTGGAATGAATGTCGTTCTTGGCGCCGCGCCCCCAGGCTTCGGTCGAGGAGACCAGCTCCACTTCGATCAGTCCTTTGGCGCCCAGCGACAAGGTGACTTCGCCGGTCTGGGATTGGGTCGGCGCCGGCAGCAACATGCCCTTGCAACCCTTCAGCGCCTGCAGCACCTCGGGCTTGCGCACCACCTGGGCGAAGTGCGGCGAACCGATCTCCTCTTCGCCGTCGGCGACCAGCACCAGATTGACCGGCAGTTTGCGGCCCGCCGCACGCAGCGCATGCAGCGCCGCCAGGAAAGTGGCTTGCGGTCCCTTCTGATTTTCCGCGCCGCGGCCGATCATCACACGACCCAATCCGGGCCGTTCGACGATGCGACCCTCGAGCGGCGGCGAGGACCACTCCGCCGGGTCGAACTGCTTGACATCATACATGAAATAGACACCAACAGTGACCGGCGCGCCGGCGTCGAGCGTGGCGAACACGCCGGGATGGCCATCGGTCGGCATCTTGACCGCGCTCTGGAATCCGGCGTCCTTGAGCAGATCGATGGTCATTTGGCAGCCCTCTGCCATATTGCGGCTTTCCGCCGCGATCGACGGCAGGGCGATCCAGTTCTGCAGACGCTTGATCGCTTCCGGCCGCTGTTTTTCGATGGCCTCGCTCACTGGGCCGAGATCAACGGCGGCGGCGCGTGCCCAGCGTGGCAGCGCGGCCGTGAGGCCACCCGCCGCCATCAGGCGCATCATGTCGCGGCGATCGGTCAGCATGGACAGGGACATGGCGTTTCTCCAGACGTTTTTGCGGGTGTGCTCACAGTAGCATGGCGGGCGCGGATGAAAAGCTGCTTGCGATGCGGTCGGAGCCGGGAAAGACGTTTTCTATCCGGGACCTGTCGCATTATGCAGGGTGTGCAGGATTTTTCGCCTCAAGGGAAACGCAGATGAACCGCAGGAACTTTATCTCCGCCGGCCTGGCCGCCGGGCTGCTGGCGTCGGCCGGTGCCGGCCGGGCGGCGGCGCGATCGGGGCAGGGCGAGATGATGGCGCTCGGCTGGTATGTGATATTCTCGCCACCCTCGATGATGGAACAGATGACCGCCTTTTACGGCCAGAGCTTCGGCCTGCCGATGCTGTCGACTGTGCGCGGGTCGCAGCAGAACAAGAACTATTTCTGGGCGGGCGAGGACATCGTTATAGATCTGTCACACCACGCTCCCGAGACGCCGCTCGATACGCGCAAGGCCTATCCCGCCACCGCACGCCAGGTGCCGCTGTTCCGCACCGACGATCTCGACGCCGTTCCTGCCGTGCTGCGCGCCCGCGGGGCAAATATCCTGCCGGCCGTGAGAGCGCCGCATGAGCGATCATAAGTCGGCGGCATCAAGGAAACTGGCGGAAGGGGTGAGATTTGAACTCACGGGAGGCTCAACACCTCCGCCGGTTTTCAAGACCGGTGCAATAAACCGCTCTGCCACCCTTCCGGTCCGCGGCCGGCGCCTATTGCTGCAGTTCGAAGGCGCCGTTGATCGACAGGGTCACTTCGTCGCCGATCAAGGGCTCGTAAGTGGCGACGCCAAAATCGGCGCGTTTGATGGTGCCGCTTACGTCGAAGCCGACGGTGACTTTATGGTCGAGTGGATTGGTGCCGGCACCGACCAGGTGCGCGGACAGCAGGATCGGCTTGGTTACGCCATGCAGTGTCAAATCGCCGGCGATGGTGGCGCTGCCCTTGCCGGTGCGGGTCACCTTGGTCGAAACGAAGGTGATGGTCGGGAATTTTTCGGCGTCGAACCATTCCGGGCCGACCAGTTCGCTGTCCAATTTGGCGCTGGTCGTGGAAAAGGAGGCAGTGGGGATGGTGACCGACAATTTGCTGGTGGCAGGGTTGCTGGCCGACAATGTCAGACTGCCGGTCGCCCCGCTCAAACGACCGGTGTAATGCGAAAAACCCATATGCGACAGGGTGAAGCCGATCTGGGTATGGTTCGGGTCGACGGCATAGCTGCCGCTTTGCACCTCGGCAGGATCGACCGAAGCAGCCAGGGCCGGAGCGCTGCCCAGCGCCCACAGCAGAGAGACGGCCAGTCCGGCCGATTGGAAAGTGCTGCGCTTCATGATACCTCCATCATTGGATGAGCGTCCGCCATCCTAAAAAGGAATAGCGCAAACGGAAATTGTTATTTTTCAATTCGAACAGCCGGAACAATCGCCGCACCACGACTGAATGGAGTGATCGCTGATGCGTCAAACCCCCTTTGCGCGCGTCGTCGCCGCCGTGGCGACACCGTTCGCCGCCGATGACAGCATTGATCTTGCCCGCTTGCTGGCGCATTGCCGCTGGTTGTTGGCAGAGGGCTGCGACGGGCTGCTGTTATTCGGGTCGACCGGCGAGGCGACCTCCCTGACGATCGAGGAACGGCGCCACGCCCTCTTGCACCTGATCGAGCATGATATCGCGGCGGCGCGCCTGTTGATCGGCACCGGATGCTGCGCCCTCGACGACACCGTCGCACTGTCCCGACATGCCATCCGGCATGGCTGTGCCGGGGTGCTGGTATTGCCGCCGTTCTTTTTCAAAAATCTCGAACAGGACGGCATTCTGCGCTATTTCCATCAATTGATCGACAGGGTCGCCGATCCGGGATTGGCACTGTATCTCTACCATTTTCCGCAAGCGTCCATGGTGCCGATCTCGGTTGCGGTGACACGCGATCTGGCGCATCGCTTTCCCGGTGTCGTCAAAGGCTATAAGGACAGCGCCGGCGACTGGACCCACACCGAGACGCTGTTGGCCGAATTCCCGGATCTCGAGATCTATTCGAGCACCGAGGCGCGGCTCGGTGACGTTCTTCGGCTGGGCGGCGCCGGCTGCGTGTCAGCCACAGCCAATGTCCAGCCGCGCGCCATCCGCCAACTGGTCGAGGCGGTCGGCAAGCCGGATCAAGCCGACCTGCAACGGCGGGTCGCTGCCTGCCGCACGGCCTTCCAAGGGCTGCCGGTGGTTCCGGCGGTCAAGGCGGCGCTGGCCCGACTCCATGACGATCCCGCCTGGCTGCATCTGCGGGCGCCATTGTCGCCGCTCGATCCGGATCGGCAAGCGCACCTGCTCGCCGCCATCGGGTTGTAGGCGGGAGAACATCAATCATGACGCCCCTGACCCAAGCCGATTGCGACGCGCTCGATCGTGACGATCCGCTGGCGGGTTTCCGCAGTGAATTTCTGCTGCCCGACGGTGTCATCTATCTGGTCGGGCATTCGCTCGGGCCGATGCCCAAGGCGGCCGCCGCCGCGGTCAATCGAGCCGTTCAGCAGGAATGGGGCGAGGGTCTGATCAGGTCGTGGAATCGCGCCGGCTGGTTCGACCTGCCTTATCGCCTGGGCGCTCGTCTGGCGCCGCTGATCGGCGCCCGGCCCGACGAAGTGGTGCTCGCCGACGCCACCGGACTCAATCTGTTCAAGGCGGCAGCCCTGGCGCTGGCGCTCAATCCCGGGCGCAAGACGGTGGTGATGGAAGGCAGCAATTTCCCGACCAACAATTACGTGGTGCAGGGACTGGCCGCCTTGCTGGCGCAGGGTCACCAGATCCGTTTCGCCGAAAAGCCGGATATTTCCGCGGCGATCGACAGCGACACCGCCGCCGTCATCCTGACCCATGTGCATTATCGCACCGCGCATATTCTCGACATGGCCGGCATTACCCGGGATGCCCACGCCAAGGGGGCCTTGGCGGTGTGGGATCTGTGCCACAGCGCCGGCGTGCTGGATGTCGATCTGAACGCGGCCGACGCCGATCTGGCGGTGGGCTGTACCTACAAATATCTCAATGGCGGACCCGGCAGTCCGGCTTTCGTCTTTCTTGCCAAACGACACCAGGACAAAGCGGGTCAACCGCTGACCGGCTGGTGGGGGCATCGGACTCCGTTCGCCTTCGAGCGTGACTACCAGCCAAAACCCGGCATCGGCCAATTGCTGACCGGGACCCAGCCGATCCTCAGCCTGCGCGCCGCCGAGGCCGGGATCGATCTGGCGGCCCGCGCCGACCGCGTCCTGGTTCGTGACAAGGCCGGCCGGCTCGGCGATCTTTTGATCGCCCTGGTCGAACAACGCTGCGCCGGACACGGCTTCACGCTGGTCAGTCCGCGCCAAGGCCGCGAACGCGGCGGACATGTCGGCTTCGACCACCCTCAGGGGTACTCCGTCATGAAAGCGCTGATTGCGCGGGGCGTGATAGGCGATTTTCGCGCCCCCTGCAGCCTGCGCTTCGGCGGTTCGCCGCTTGCGCTGCGCTATGGCGATATGTGGCGCGCCGTCGATTTTTTGGCCGAGATCATGGACAAGGAGATCTGGAAGCAACCGGCCTATCAGACGGCCGAGGCGGTGACCTAAAAAAGCATCATGGGCCATCCGGTCGGCATGTCCGATTTATCGCGATCGGCGGCGCGGTGGGGCGGGGCCGTTCCGGGGCTGGGGCGAGGGCCTCCTGCGCACCGCATCGATCTGCTCAGCTTTCGTGAACGAATTCCTCAAAGCGTTCCAGCGGCACCGGCGAGCGAAAGAAAAAGCCCTGATAGGCGATGCAGCCCGACTCCGCCAGGAAGTCCCGTTCCTCGATGGTTTCGACGCCTTCGGCAATCACGTTCAGACCCAGGCTTTGCCCCAGCGACAGGATGGTTCTGGCGATTGTGGCGCCGTTGGGATGGCTGGAGATGTTGCGCACGAAAGACTGATCGATTTTCAACTGGTCCAACGGCAACCGATTCAGATAAGACAGCGAACAATAGCCGGTGCCGAAATCGTCCAGCGAAAACACCAGGCCGCGCGTTTTGAGGGCGTTCATCTTGACGATCACGTCGTCCAGATTTTCCAGCAGCATGGACTCGGTCAGTTCCAGCTTCAGTTTCCGGGGATCTACGCCGGTTTGATCCAGCACCGCGAAAACCTGCTCGACATAGTCCGGCTGATGAAATTGCCGGGCGCTCACATTGATCGCCAAGGTGAGGTGGGCCATCGCCGGTTGGCGCGACCACAACAGCAATTGGCTGCAGGCGGAATGCAGAACCCATTTGCCCAACGGCATGATCAGGCCCGTCTCTTCCGCCAGGGGAATAAAATCCCCTGGCGCGATCAAGCCGCGCCCGGGGTGGGCCCAGCGGACCAGGGCTTCCGCGCCGGTCAGCTGGCCGGTTGGCCCGACTTGCCCCTGGAAGTAGAGCTCAAACTGATTTTGTTCGAGCGCCTGGCGCAGATCCCGTTCGAGCGACAGTCTTTCCTCGATTGCCGCTTCCATTTGCGGATCGAAGAACCGGCAGTGATTGGCGCCGGATTGTTTGGCGCGGTACATCGCGAAATCGGCCTGCTTCAACAAAGCGGGGGCCGACAGGGCGTTACCGCGGAACACACTCATGCCGACGCTGGCGGTGCTCACATGGTGGGCATGGCCGAGTTCATAGGGTCGTCCGAGCATGTCGAGAATCTTTTTACCGATGGTCTCGATGGCGAGCGCCGCTTCTTCTTCCTTGAGACCGATATCGATCACCACCACGACGAATTCGTCACCCCCCAACCGCGCCACGGTGTCGCCCTCCCTTACGCAAGACGCGAGCCGCCGCGCCACTTCCTGCAGCAGCATGTCGCCTACGTCATGCCCCTGCGCGTCGTTCAACGCCTTGAACCGATCCAAATCGATGACCATCACGCCGCCGAAATTGCCGGTGCGGGAACTGGTGCCGATCGCCAGACGCAACTGGTCCAGCAGCATCTTGCGGGCCGGCAATCCGGTCAGCTGGTCGAAGCGGAGTTCGACGGCGTCCTTGCTGTTGTCGCGCAGCACGAGCAGAGCACGCGCCATGACGCCGACCTCGTCATTCCGCTCGGTCCCCGGTATCTCGCCTCCGAATTCGCCGTTGGCGACGCTGGCCACCCGCTCGGACAGGCGATTCAAAGCGCGTGCCAGGTTCCGTCCGATCAGGAAGGTCAGCAGGCCGGCGACGGCGATCAGCGCGCCGAAAACCTTGAGCGCGGCAATCGATTCCTTCCAGAAGCTCGCTTCGATGTCGTCGACATAAGCGCCAGTGCCGATCGACCATCCCCAAGGTTCGAACAGTTTCGTGTAGGAAATCTTATCGATTGGCGCAGACTGTCCCGGCCTCTGGATGCGGTAGCTGGTAACCCCTTCTTTTTTATCGCTTTTTGCTACGTCCAGCAACCGGCTCACCATCAGTCCGACGACCGGGTTGGCAGGTGCGCCGGATCCGTCGACGAAATTCTGACCTTCCCACTCGGGATGTGAGCCGTGCGCAACGCCGGTGCCTTCGAGCGTCCAGATAAAATAGTAATTTCCGGCGTCGTAATGCATGGCTCGTATCGCATCGGCCGCCATTTTGCGGGCCGCCGCGTCGGTCATCAGGCCTTTGTCGGCCTGGTCATGGAAAAACGCCACGGTGGTAAAAGCGGTTTCCAACAAATGATGAACCTCGCTGGTGCGCTGCTTTATAAGTGTTTCTTTCAGATTAAGTAATGATATAATAGATATGCAGCCTTGAAAGGCTACACCTATAAATAAAACCAGCAGGAAGCGATTTGCTACTGTGAGGCGTGAAAGAACCATAAAAAAGCCTATTTTGAACGAACGGAAGGGTCCATTTTTATGATTTTATATTTTGCTTTATTATTTTTTTTAGCAGGTATTAGCCTGTCTGGATCGCGTTACGGCGACTTCTTGTTAAGATTGCAGATCGCCGCCCGTTCCACAGTCCCCAAGTGGGGATAGGCGCCAAAACACCCCGAGCTCCGGGCTCAGGCGCCCGACAGATCCTGGCCGGACCGAGAATTGCCTGCTTTATGCTTGCCTTTCACGTCCTTTGCCGCTAAGAACCGCGCCACATCCCACACGCGAGATCGCGGGCGGCTGACAGCCGTTCGCTCCGGTGCCGATTTTCGTCGGCCACGTTTCGCGGAGGTTCAACCGGAAAATGAGGTCACGTCGATGTCCGCGATTCCCAGCTTTACCATGCGCCAGTTGATTGAAGCCGGCGTCCATTTCGGTCACAATACCCGTCGCTGGAACCCCAAGATGGCGCCCTACCTGTTCGGCGTCAGGAACGGCATCCATATCGTCGATCTGCAGCAGACGGTGCCCGCCTTGCACCGCGGCATGCAGGCGGTGCGTGATGTCGTAGCGGCCGGTGGCCGGGTGCTGTTCGTCGGCACCAAACGCGCTGCCGCCGATATCGTCGCCGATTCGGCGAAGCGTTGCGGCCAGTATTTCGTCAATCATCGCTGGCTCGGCGGCATGCTGACCAACTGGAAAACCATCTCCTTTTCGATCAAGCGTTTGCGCGAGATCGAAGAACGGGTGGCGGCCGGCAATCTGCAGGGACTGACCAAAAAGGAACAGCTCAATCTGGCGCGCGAACAGGAAAAGCTCGAGCGCGCGCTGGGCGGCATCAAGGAAATGGGCGGCTTGCCCGACATCCTGTTCATCATCGACACCAATAAGGAAGCGCTGGCAGTCCAGGAGGCCAACAAGCTCGGCATTCCGGTGGTGGCGATTCTCGACAGCAATTCCGATCCGGCCGGCGTCACCTATCCGATTCCTGGCAATGACGACGCCTTGCGGGCGATCCAGACCTACTGCGATCTGATCTCCGGCGCCGTTCTGGCCGGCATTCAGGCCGAGTTGATCGGCAGTGGCGGCGATCTTGGCGAAGCGGCCGAGGCCCCCTTGCAGCCGATTGCCGAGATCGAAGTCGCGGCGGCGAGCCCGACGTTGCTTTTGCCGGAAATCGCCGAGGACGAGTTCCTCCCAGCGGTCATCGACGTGCCGCCGGCGGCTTGACCGGTATTCGACCGCACCCCCCGCAACATCCCGCCCCCGCCGAGAGAGGTATGACATGGCTGAGATTTCTGCTGCCCTGGTCAAGGAACTGCGCGAGAAGACCGGCGCCGGTATGATGGACTGCAAGAAGGCGCTCGGTGAAACCGGCGGCGCTCTCGAGGAGGCGGTCGACTGGCTGCGCAAGAAGGGCTTGGCGGCGGCCGCCAAGAAAGCCAGCCGGGTCGCCGCCGAAGGTTTGGTGGGTATTGCCATCGCCGGCACCAGCGGCGCCGTGGTCGAAGTGAACGCAGAGACCGACTTCGTGGCGCGCAACGACCAGTTCCAGGCTTTGGTGGCGGGCGTTGCCGCCTTGGCGCTGGCCAAAGGCGACGATTTGGCGGCGCTCAAGGCCGCTCCCTTCCGGGATGGCAAGACGCTAGCCGAGACTCTGACCGCGCTGATCGCGACGATCGGCGAAAACATGAATTTTCGTCGTGCCGCGCGATTGCAGGTGACGGATGGCGTGGTGTGCGGTTACGTGCATGGCGCCGTCGTGCCGGGTCTGGGCAAGATCGGCGTTGTGGTGGCGTTGCAGTCCGCCGGCGACAAAGCCAAACTCGCCGAAATCGGCAAACAGATCGCCATGCATATTGCCGCGGCCAACCCGCTGTTCCTGACGATCGACAATGTCGATGCGGCGGCCCTCGAGCGCGAACGCGCGGTGCTGACCGAACAGGCGGCCGCATCGGGCAAGTCGCCCGAAGTGATCGAGAAGATGGTGGCCGGCCGTATCCGCAAATATTACGAAGAGGTGGTACTGCTTGAGCAGATATTCGTGATCGACGGCGAAACCCGAATCGGCAAGGTGATCGAGAATGCAGCTCTGGCGGTCGGCGCCGGCGTCACCGTCAGCGGATTTGCGCGTTTCGCCTTGGGCGAAGGGATCGAAAGGGAAAACAAGGACTTCGCGGCGGAGGTGGCGGCGCAACTGGGCCGCGTTTGACCCACGCGGAACGCGTGATTTGCGCGAGACAGCGGCAGGGAATGGTGTATCATCCCTGCCGCAACGGCTCCGATGGCGTCAAGTCCGGTCGCGAGCCACCGAATTGCCAAGCCAAAAGTTCGATCATGCCGACTGATCTCGCCCTTGCGCCCAAATTTCGTCGTGTCCTGATCAAGCTTTCCGGCGAGGGGCTGATGGGCGGGCGGGACTATGGTCTCGACGGCCACACCGTGGCGCGTATTGCGCTGGAAATTCAAAGCATCATCGAAATGGGCATCGAAGTCTGCCTGGTCATCGGTGGCGGCAACATCTTTCGCGGCTTGTCGGCGGCGGCGGCCGGTATGGAGCGTACCAGCGCCGACTATATGGGCATGCTGGCCACTGTGATCAACGCGCTGGCCCTGCAGAATGCGCTGGAACGCATCGGGCTGCAGACCCGCGTGCAATCCGCCATACCGATGGCGATGGTGTGCGAGCCCTATATCAGACGGCGCGCCAACCGGCATATGGAAAAGGGCCGCATCGTCATTTTTGCCGCCGGTACCGGCAATCCGTTCTTTACCACCGATACTGCGGCGGCGCTCCGCGCCGTGGAAATGAAATGCGACGTGCTGGTCAAGGCCACCCAGGTGGACGGCGTCTATTCGGCCGATCCGCGCAAGGTGGTGGATGCCAAGCGCTACGAGCGGCTGAGCTATATGGAGGTGCTGTCGAACGAGCTGCAAGTGATGGACACCACGGCCATCGCGCTGTGCCGCGAGAACAATCTGCCGATTCTGGTATTCAATCTGCATGAACCGGGTGCCTTCGCCAAGGTGGTGTCCGGTCAGGGGCGTTACACCCTCATCGAAGAAGGAAGCTGACAAGTGGCGGCAATCAATTACGCCGATCTCAAGAAGGATCTCAAACGGCGCATGGACAGCGCCGCCGATGTGCTGAGAAAGGAGTTTTCCGGCCTGCGCACCGGGCGCGCCTCGACCGCGCTGTTGGACCCGGTGATGGTGGACGCCTATGGCGCTTCGGTACCGCTGTCGCAAGTGGCGAATGTCAGTGTCCCCGAACCCCGCCTGATCGTCGTCCAGGTGTGGGACAAGTCGACCGTCAAAGCGATTGAGAAAGCCATCCGCGACGCCGGTCTTGGCCTCAATCCGTCGGCCGACGGTCAATTGGTGCGCGTACCGATTCCGCCGCTCAATGAGGAGCGGCGACTCGAACTGCAGAAAGTGGCCGGCCGATATGCCGAGCAGGCGCGCGTCTCGGTGCGCAATGTGCGGCGCGACGGCATGGACGCCTTGAAGAAAATGGAAAAGGACGGCGTCCTTTCGCAAGACGAGCATCGTGCCCACGAAAAGGAGATTCAGGCTTTCACCGACGAGACGATCAAGCGTCTGGATGAGTCGCTGGCGCAAAAAGAAAAAGAAATCATGCAGGTATGACATTGATGGATGCGGCGCCTCTCCTCACCGATCCGCTGATTCCGCCGCGCCACGTCGCCATTATCATGGACGGCAACGGGCGCTGGGCGAAAATGCGCGGACTGCCGCGGGTGGCCGGCCACCAGCGTGGCGCCGAGGCGGTGCGTCACGCCGTCACTGCGGCTGGCAAGCTCGGCATTTCCTATCTGACCCTGTTCGGATTCTCGGCGGAAAATTGGAAGCGTCCGGCGGGCGAAGTGCACGCCTTGATGGGGTTGCTGCGACTTTATCTGCGCAATGAAATCAACGAACTCGACAACAGCAATGTCAGGCTGCGGGTGGTCGGCGAGCGCAGCAAGCTTGCCCCGGATATCGTCATGTTGATCGATCAGGCCGAGGAACGGACCCGGCATAATTCCGGCCTGACCCTGTTGTTGGCGCTTTCCTACGGCGGCCGCCAGGAAGTGCTGCAGGCGGTGCGGAGTTTGGCGCGCGACGCCGTGCAAGGGCAGATCGACGCCGAAGCGATCGACGAGGATACATTCGCGGCGAGATTGTTCACCGCCGGCTTGCCTGATCCGGATCTGCTGATCCGCACCAGCGGTGAACGTCGCATCAGCAATTTTCTGCTTTGGCAATGCGCCTATTCGGAAATGCTGTTCATCGACACATTGTGGCCCGATTTCGCCGAGCAGGACCTGGTCCAGGCGGTGCGCGATTTCATGTGCCGAGACCGCCGGTACGGCGAAATAGCGGTTGGCTAAGGAATCACCCTAGTGCTTGGGCGGCGCATCGCCTCGGCTTTGGTGATGGCGCCGCTTGCCGCCGCCGCCGCCTGGTTTGGCGGATGGTGGTTCGTCTTGCTGGTCAGCGCCGCCGGTCTTGCCTTGGCCTGGGAATGGTCCAGACTTTGCGCCGGTGCCTTTAGCGCCGGCGGCCGCATCCTCGCCTTGGGGGCAACCTTGCTGCCGGCAACCTTCTGGCTGCAACCGTCGCGCGGACTGCTGTTGGCGGCTTTGACGGCGCTGTTGGCCTCTCTGCCGCGATTGCCGAACGGGCGTACGCGCGTTTGGCTCTGGCTCGGCGCCTTGTACATACTGTTGCCGCAATTGGCGCTCATAACCATTCGCGAGCATGGCCGGTTCCTGTTGCTGTGGACCTTGTTGGTGGTGTGGGCAACCGACAGTGGCGCCTATTTCGCCGGCCGCGCCATCGGCGGCCCGCGCCTGGCGCCGCGTGTCAGCCCGAACAAAACCTGGGCCGGGTTGATCGGCGGCATGACGGCGGCGGCACTGGTGGGATGGTCGCTGAGCCGCGGTCACAGCGGGCCGGCTTTGCGACTGGCGGCGCTGTCGGCGCTGCTGGCGGTACTGGCCCAAGCGGGAGACCTTGCTGAATCCGGGCTAAAGAGGTATTTCGGGGTGAAGGATTCAAGTCAGCTGATTCCTGGCCATGGCGGCGTCTTCGACCGTCTGGATGGATTATTGATGGTGGCGCCGGCGGTTGCAGTGCTGGCGCTGGTCGGACCGGGTGGATGGGACGAAATCGATGGATGGTGATGTGCGGTCGGTGACCATTCTGGGTTCCACCGGGTCGGTGGGGTGCAATACCGTCGAACTGGTCGAACGCGAACCGGAGAAATTTTCCGTCGAAGCGTTGGTGGCCAATCGCAATGCCAAGACGCTGGCCGATCAGGCGATCAGGCTGGGCGCCAAACTGGCGGTGGTGGCCGATGCCAGCGCCTACAAGGCCCTGAAGGAATCCCTGTTCGGCAGCGGCATCGAGGCGGCCGCCGGCGCGGACGCGGTGATTGAAGCGGCGGCGCGGCCGTCGGATTGGGTGATGGCGGCGATTGTCGGCGCCGCCGGGTTGCAATCGACTCTGGCGGCGGTCAGGCGCGGTGCCATCGTCGGTCTCGCCAACAAGGAAACCTTGGTGTGCGCCGGAGCGCTGGTGATGCAGGCGGTGGCGGACCATGGCGCAACCCTGGTGCCGGTCGATTCCGAACATTCGGCGATCTTTCAGGTGTTCGATTTCACATATCCAGAGTCGGTAGAGAAGATCATCCTGACCGCCTCGGGGGGGCCGTTCCGCCGCCACACGCTCGAACAGATGGCGCATATGACGCCGGAACAGGCGGTGGCGCACCCGAATTGGAGCATGGGCGCGAAAATCTCGGTCGATTCCGCCACCATGATGAACAAGGGTCTGGAACTGATCGAGGCTTATCATCTATTCGGGGTTCCGGAGTCGCGCATCGAGATCCTGGTCCACCCGCAATCGGTGGTGCATAGTCTGGTGGCCTATCGCGACGGGTCGGTGCTGGCGCAATTGGGGACACCGGACATGCGTACGCCGATCGCCTTCGCGCTGTCCTACCCGGAACGCATGGAAACGCCCGGCAAGCGCCTCGATTTGGCTTCAGTGGCCAGTCTGACCTTCGAGCCGCCCGATCCGGTGCGCTTCCCGGCCCTCAGGCTGGCGCGCGAAGCGCTGCGGGCCGGCGGCGGCGCGCCTACCGCTCTGAACGCCGCCAATGAGGTGGCGGTGCAGTCCTTCCTGACGCGGCATATCGGCTTTCTCGATATCGTTCGCGTCGTCGATCAGACACAGGACGCATTGGGAGATACGCCGGTTACAACTTTAAGTGATATAGTGGGATTGGATGGTCGGGCGCGGCGCCTGGCCGGTGATCTGGTGCGTAAGGTGATGGCGGCACAATGAGTCATGTTTTGCTTAATCTTTGGGACTATGTCGGGGTCTTTCTGATCATTTTGACCGTCGTGGTCTTTGTTCACGAACTTGGCCATTTCCTGGTGGCGCGCTGGTGCGGGGTCAAGGTCGAGATCTTTTCGATCGGTATGGGCCCCGAACTATGGGGCTGGAATGCCAAGTCCGGCACGCGCTGGCGTATCAGCTGGCTGCCGATCGGTGGCTATGTAAAAATGTTCGGTGACTCCGATCCGGCCAGTACGCCGGATATGCATCGCGATTATACGCCGGCCGAACAGGCCGTCGCCTTTCATTACAAGACGGTCGGCCAGCGTGCCGCCGTGATCGTGGCGGGGCCGCTGTCGAATTTCATCTTCGGCATCGTCGCCATGGCAATGCTGCTGATCGTCTATGGCGAAGCGCGGATCGCACCGGTGGTCGGACAGGTGCAGCCGGCCAGCGCGGCGGCGGACGTAGGACTTGCAGTCGGCGACCGCATCATCGAAGCCAATGGTCACGCCATCGACAGTTTTCAGGATTTGCAGAAGGTCGTGCAAATGTCGGTGGGCGAACCGATCGCACTGGTGGTGGTGCGCCAGGACATCGCCGCCGGTACGGGACAACAGCGCCTCACCCTGTTGGCGCACCCCCAGGTCAGCGAGATCACCGATCTGTTCGGCAATGTCCACAAGACGCCTTTGCTCGGCATCCTCGCCGACCCCGCCGCCAGCACGCTATTGCGCTTCAATCCGGCCACCGCCTTGGTGGAGTCGGTCAAGCAGACCGGTGACATGATCGGTGTCACCCTGACCGGGATCGGCCAGATGATCCTTGGACAGCGCGATTCCAGCGAGATCGGCGGACCGCTGCGCATTGCCAAAGGAGCCGGCGCCGCCGCCAAGATCGGCTTCAAGGGAGTCGCCTATTACATCATTCTGCTGTCGATCAATCTCGGGCTGTTCAACCTGTTTCCGATTCCGCTGCTCGACGGTGGCCACCTGATGTTTTGCGGCATCGAAGCGCTGCGCGGACGTCCGCTCGGGCCGCGCGCTCAAGAATATGGTTTCCGCGTCGGGTTGTTTCTGGTATTCGCCTTGATGTTGTTTTCAACCCGCAACGACTTGTTGGATTTGCGTGTGTGGGACTTTATAAAACGGGTCATCTCCTAATCCCATCAGACCCAACAGGGGGCGTCTTGTTCCGTCACATTCGCACGTTGTTCCTGGTCGCAGCGATTGCGTCGCTGTTTTCGACCGATATCTCCAATGCGCAACAGGGCGGTGCGATTCGGGAAATCCTCGTGCAGGGCAATCAGCGCGTTGAATCCGAAACCGTGAAATCCTATCTGGCGGTGGCTGAGGGCGATGCTTTCGACGAGAGCAAGATCGACAAATCGCTGAAAGCCCTGTTCGCCACCGGATTGTTCGCCGACGTGACGATTCGCCGTGAAGGCGACGCGCTGGCGGTACGGGTGGTAGAAAATCCGATCATCAACCGGGTGGCGTTCGAGGGCAATCACCATGTCAAGACCGACCAGCTGGAAAAGGAAGTGCAACTCAAGGCGCGCGCCGTCTATACCCGCACCAAAGTGCAGACCGATGTAAAGCGCATCCTCGATCTCTATCGCCACAATGGCCGCTTCGCCGCCTCGGTCGAACCCAAGCTGATCGAATTGCCACAGAACCGTGTCGATCTGGTGTTTGAAATCAATGAAGGCGAGGGAACCTATGTCGAACAGATCGCCTTTCTCAACAATCGCCAGTTCGACGATCTGGAACTGAAAGACATCGTCCAGACCCGCGAGGAACGTTGGTGGCGCTTCCTCAGTTCGGACGACACCTACGATCCCGACCGCGTCAATTATGACCGTGAATTGTTGCGTCGCTTTTACATGAAGAACGGCTATGCCGATTTTCGCGTGGTGTCTTCGGTGGCGGAATTATCCTCGGATCGGGCGAAATTCTACATCACCTTCACGCTGGACGAAGGCGAGCGCTATCGCATCGGCCAGGTCACGGTGAAAAGCGCACTCAAGGATCTCAAGGCCGAGGACCTGACCTTCGCGGTGAAAGATATCGACTCCGGCGACTGGTACAATGCCGATCAGGTCGAAGATTCGGTGCAAAAGCTGACCGACGCGGTCGGCAACAAGGGCTATGCCTTTACCGACATCCGCCCCAATCTGGTGCGGAACCGCGAACAGCGTACCATCGACATTACCTTCGACATCAAGGAAGCGCCGCACGTCTTCGTTGAGCGCATCGATATCGAAGGCAATGTAAGGACTCTCGACAAGGTGATCCGCCGGGAATTCCGGCTGGTCGAGGGCGACGCCTTCAACGCCGCCCGGCTGCGCCGCTCGCGCGAGCGGATCAAAGACCTCGATTATTTCGAAAAATCCGATGTCACCAATGTCGCGTCCGACAGCGCGCCCGACCGCACCGTGATCAAGGTCAATGTCACGGAAAAATCGACCGGTCAACTTTCGTTCGGACTCGGCTGGTCGAGCACGATCGGCGCCCTGATCGATGTTGGCGCCTCGGAGCGCAATCTGCTCGGGACCGGCCAAGTGGTGAGCGTCAACGCTGCCTTGGCCCTAAAGCAGACTCAGATCACCTTGGGATACACCGAGCCCTATTTCCTGGATCGCCACATACCGGCCGGTTTCGATCTTTTCCGCTCCGACACCTCGGTCAACCAGACGCTGGTCTACGCCGCCGACACCACCGGCGGCGATTTGCGCGCCGGCTATAATTACGACGAATATCTGAGCCAATTGTGGAAATACACCGCGTCTGTCACCAGTGTGAAAGACGTTCAGCCAGGCGCCTCGATCTATATTCAGGAAGAACAGGGCACCACGACCAAATCGTCGATCTCCCAGACCCTGCTCTATGACCGCCGCGACAGCCGGATTCAGCCAACCACGGGGTATTATTTGCGCGCCGGCAGCGAATATGCCGGCGTCGGCGGCGCCGAGCATTTCGCTCGCTTCAGTGCCGGCGCCGGCAAATTCTTCCATCTGTCGCGCGACGAAGGCTGGGTCTTGTCGTTCACGCTCAGCGCCACCGACATCATGAGCACCGACGGCAAGCAGATCCGCATCAATGAACGCAGTTTCCTGGGTGGCGACAGCATGCGCGGCTTCAAAGTGGCCGGCATTGCGCCGCGCGACTACCAGACCCAGGACGCCTTGGGGGGGCTGTGGGACGCGGTACAATCCACCGAGCTCAAGGTGCCGCTCGGCCTGCCCAAGGAATTTGGCATCCAAGGACTGTTTTTCGCGGATGTCGGTACCATGGGGCCAACCGACAGAAGCGTGGTCGCCACCTCCAACAGCTTTGTTCAGCAATCCTCGGCGCCGCGCGTGTCGGCCGGTTTCGGTGTAATCTGGAAGTCGCCGATGGGACCGATCAATATCGATCTGGGCTATCCGGTGGTGCGCGAGACCTATGACAAGATCCAAATCTTCCGTTTGAATTTCGGACAGCGCTTCTGATGGAGGCCAGGCTTGGCGTCTGGCTTCTCATGATTTTGCTGGCACCGTCGCTGGCGGCCAGAGCCCAAGAGCCGCCGCCACCGCCGGTGATCGGTGTGGTCGATGTCGACGAGATTCAGACCGAGGCCCTGGCCGCCAAAGCGGTAAGGGCTCAAGCGGCCAATTACCGCCAAACCTTCCAGCAGCAGGGCGCCACCGAGGAAAGCGCGCTCCGAGCCGCGCAGCAGGCCATCGAGCAGGAGCGCAAGACTCTGTCGCCGGAGGCATTGGCCGAGAAAGCGCGCGCCTTCGACGCCAGTGTCGCCGAATATCAGCGCAAGGAACTGGCACGGCGCCGCGCTTTCGAGAAATCGTTCAATCTTGCCATGGGCAAAGTGCAGCAGGCGTTGTATGAGGCGACCCGGCAAGTTGCCATGAAGCATGGCGCCAATGTCATCCTGCCGCGCGGACAGGTCCTGCTGTTCGACGATAAAATGAATTTAACGAAGGAAATCATTGTTTTGATGGACAAAGCGCTGGCCTCGGTGGATTTTCCGCCACCGCAGGTCGAGAGTGATGCGCCGCCGCCACAGGCGGCCCTGTCCCATAAGAAGAACTGACCGATGGCTGATTCGCGCTTTTTTCAGAGGGCCGGTCCTTTCGATCTGGTCTCCATGGCCGATATCGCCGGTGCCGACCGCGGCGGCAGCTTTACCGACCGATCGTTCGATGACGTGGCACCGCTGGAAACGGCCGGTCCGACGCATATTTCCTTTCTCGACAACCCGAAATATCTGGCCGCTTTTGCCGCCAGCCGAGCCGGTGCTTGCCTGGTGCGCCCGGATTTGGCGCGCCAGGCTCCGGAAGGCATGGCACTGTTGTTAAGCGAAGATCCTTATCGTGCCTATGCCAAGGTCGCCGCCGCATTCTATCCGATGGTGGCCTTGCCGCCCTCGATCGCCAAGACGGCCAGTATCGATGCCGAGGCCCGTATCGCCGGCGATTGCCGGATCGAGTCCGGCGCGGTAATCGGCGCCAAAGCCGAAATCGGCGCCTGTTGCCGGATTTGCGCCAATGCCGTGATAGGCGACGGCGTGGTGATCGGTGCCGGTTCGATGGTTGGTGCCGGCGCCAGCATCAGCCATGCGCTGATCGGCGAACGGGTTCTGATCCATCCGGGGGTTCGCATCGGCCAAGACGGGTTCGGCTTTGCCATGAGCCCGGCGGGCCATCTCAAAGTGCCGCAGCTGGGGCGCGTGGTGGTGCATGACGATGTCGAGATTGGCGCCAACAGCACGATCGATCGCGGCGCCGGACCGGATACGGTGATCGGCCGCGGCTGCAAGATTGATAATCTGGTACAAATCGGGCACAACGTGCAGCTCGGCCAAGGCTGCGTCATCGTTGCCCAGGTGGGGATATCCGGCAGCACCAAATTGGGCGATTTTGTCGTTGCGGCCGGGCAAGCCGGCCTGACCGGCCATTTGCTGATCGGCAGCGGCGCCAGGATCGGCGCTCAGGCCGGTGTGATGCGCGACATCGAGGCGGGTGAAACGGTCGGCGGATCGCCCGCGGTGGCGATGACTCAATGGCTGCGCCAGGTTGCCGCTTTGGGCCGGCTGGTTCGCAGGAAGGGACGTTGAAAGGTGCGGCTGGATGTCTGAAGTTCCGGAAATTGGCGGCAAGACCATCGACATCAATCGTGTCATGCAGATGATTCCGCATCGCTATCCGTTTCTCATGGTGGACCGGGTGATCGACGTGATCGCCAATCACAGCGCTACCGGCCTCAAGAACGTGACCGCATCGGAGCCGCATTTTCAGGGACATTTTCCGCAAAAGCCGATCATGCCCGGCGTTCTCATCATCGAATCGATGGCGCAGACCGCAGCGGTGCTGGTGGTCGAGACGCTGGGGCCGAATGCCGAAGGCAAGCTGGTCTATTTCATGTCGGTCGACAATGCCCGGTTTCGCCGCCCGGTGGTGCCGGGCGATACGTTGCTGGTCCATGTGCAGAAGGAGCGCAGCCGCGGCAATGTCTGGCGCTTTCACGGCCAGGCCAAAGTGCAGGGCCAATTGATGGCGGAAGCCACTTTTGCCGCCATGATCATGGACAGCTGATGGCGGATATCCACCCGACGGCACTGGTTGCACGTGGCGCACGCATCGCCGATAGCGCCTCGATCGGCCCTTTTTGCCTGGTGGGCGCCGATGTCTCGATAGGCGACCGCGTCAAGCTGCTGTCACATGTGGCGGTCGACGGCCTGACCTCGATCGGCGACGATACCCATGTCTATCCGTTCGCCTCGCTCGGCCATCGGCCGCAGGATCTCAAATATCAGGGCGAGCCCAGCCGGCTGGTGATCGGCAGCCGCAATCAGATCCGCGAACATGTCACCATGAACCCCGGCACGCTGGGCGGCGGCATGCTGACCAAGGTCGGCGATGATTGCCTGTTCATGGCCAGCGCCCATGTCGCGCATGACTGCGTCATCGGCGACCATGTCATCATGGCCAATAATGCTACCTTGGGCGGCCATGTCACGATCGGCGACTATGCCATATTGGGCGGATTGAGTGCCGCGCACCAGTTCGTCCGCATCGGCCGCCACGCCATGATCGGCGGGATGACCGGGGTCGAGTCGGACATCATCCCCTATGCCACGGTGACCGGCAATCGCGCCCATCTGTCCGGACTCAATCTGGTGGGCCTCAAGCGGCGCGGCTATGACCGCGACACCATTCATACGCTGCGCAATGCCTATCGCCTGCTGTTCGCCCCGGAAGGCACCATGGCCGAGCGGCTCGAGGAGGTCGCCGAGCAGTTTCAGGCGGTGGCGCTGGTGATGGAAATCGTCGATTTCATTCGCGCCGACAAGACACGCTCGATCTGCCAGCCGAAGCCGGAGAATGCCGAATAAGCTCGGCATCATCGCCGGCGGCGGCAGTCTGCCCGGCCAGGTGCTGGCGGCGGCACGCTCCCAGGGGCGAGATTGCTTCGTGCTGGCGGTGCGTAATAATGCTGCCCCGGACTCGATTGCGGACGTAGCCCATGCCTGGCTGGGCCTCGGCCAGGCCGGGCAGGCCTTTCGACTGCTGCGCGACCATCGGGTCAAGGACGTCGTGATGGCCGGCCCGCTGCGCCGGCCCAGCCTGGCTGATTTGCGTCCGGATTGGCGCACGGCGCGCTTTTTCGCCAAGATCGGTCTCAAGGCGCTCGGCGATGACGGGCTGCTGCGGGCCGTCATCGCCGAATTCGAAACCGAAGGATTTCGGGTGGTGGGCGTGCAATCTCTGCTGGGTGACCTGCTGGCGCCGGCCGGCGACTGGGGATGCCGGGGGCCGGACAAACTGGCGCTCGCTGACATCGCCCGGGGTATCGCGGTGGCGCGCGGACTGGGAGCGCTGGATGTCGGCCAGGCAGTCGTGGTGCAGCAGGGTATCGTGCTGGGGGTGGAAGCCATCGAAGGGACCGACGCCCTGCTGGCGCGCGCCGGCAGTCTTCGGCGCGCCGGACCCGGTGGGGTATTGGTGAAACTGCGCAAGCCGGGCCAGGACGACCGGGTCGATTTGCCGACCATCGGCGTCGAAACTGTGCGCCGCGCCGAGGCGGCGGGATTGCGCGGCATCGCCGTCGAGGCCGGCAGCACTCTGGTGCTCGATTTGGCGGGTGCGGTTGCGGAAGCCGACCGCGCCGGCCTGTTTTTGTCGGGCATCCGCGCGGATCCGGCGTGACCCAGTCTGGCAAGCTGATCTATCTGATCGCCGGCGAACCCTCCGGCGACCTGCTCGGCGCCCGCCTGATGGTGGCGCTGCGCGCCCTCAGCACCGGGACGATTCGCTTTGCCGGGATCGGCGGCGAACAGATGCGCGCCGAAGGTCTGGTCAGCCTGTTTCCGCAGGCCGATTTGGCGGTGATGGGATTCGCCGAAGTGGTGCCACGCCTGCCGACGATTCTGAGCCGGCTCAGGCAAACCATCGCCGACATCGAGGCAATGCACCCGTCGGTGATCGTCACCATCGACAGCTGGGGCTTTACTGGCCGCATTGCGCGACGCTTGCAGGTGCGCGGATCGACCATTCCGCGCCTGCATTATGTGGCGCCAATGGTGTGGGCCTGGAAGCGCTCGCGCGCCCGTAAACTGGCCGAGTGCGTCGACCGCCTGCTCTGCCTGTTGCCTAACGAACCGGCTTTTTTCGCGCCCTATGGCCTCGATGCCGTGCATGTCGGCCACCCAGTGGTGGAGAAAAGCGTGCCCTTGGGCGACGGAGTCGCATTCCGACAGCGTCATCACCTGGCGCCGGACGCGCCACTGCTGGTCATGCTGCCCGGCAGCCGCCACTCGGAAACCTCGCGCCTGCTGCCAATCTTCGCCGCCGCCGCGCTTCTGATGGCGCGCCGCGTCCCCGGCCTCGAAATCGCCATTCCCACCGTCGAGACGGTAGAGGCCGAGGTGAGGCGCGAGGTTGCGTCCTGGCCGGTCCGGGTACGCGTCGTCAAAGCCGCGGAAAAATGGGACTGCTTCGCGGCGGCCGGCGCGGCGCTGGCGGCGTCGGGCACGGTAGCGCTGGAATTGGCGGTGGCGCGCGTGCCGATGGTGATCGCCTATCGGGTGGCGCCGCTCACGGCGATGATCCTGCGCCGCCTGCTGACGGTGCACTATGTCTGTCTGCTCAATCTGCTGCTGGACGAAGATGCCATTCCCGAATTATTGCAGGAGGCCTGCACGGCCTCCGCGCTGGCCGACGCGGTGCTGCCGCTGCTGACCGACAGCGCGGCGCGGCGGCGGCAGTTGGGCGACGCCGCCCGCGCGCTCGCTTTGCTGGGGGATGACGGCGAGAGCCCGAGCCTGCAGGCGGCGCGACAAGTTTTGACCATGATCCAACCCGGGAGCGACCCATGACCAGCCCATACTATCGCCTACTGCACACCATGATCCGCGTGCGTGACCTCGACAAATCGCTCGATTTTTATAGCCGGCTGCTGGGCATGACGGTGCTGCGCCGCAACGACTATCCGGACGGCCGCTTCAGCCTGGTGTTCCTGGGCTATGGCGCGGAGGAGGACCACACCGTGCTTGAGCTGACCCATAACTGGGATCGCACGGAGGCGTATCAACTGGGTGACAGCTATGGTCATCTGGCGGTCGGCGTCGCCGACATTTACGCCGAATGCGCCAAGCTGGCGGCCGCCGGCGTCACCATCGCGCGGCCGCCGGGGCCGATGAAGTTCGGCCGCACGGTGATCGCCTTCGTCGACGATCCCGACGGCCGCAAAATCGAATTGATCGAAACGGCGCCGTGACCGGGCAACTCCGGGCGGGGTCGGCTGTTTGGCCGCCCACCGGCACGGCGGTGCCCACCCGCTCGGGGGGATAAGATTGGGCGGCTCGCCGCCGACTGGTGCCGCGCGCAAGCGTTTGCGCGGAATCGGAGCGAAGCGGAGATGGGCGCGCGGCGGCCAATCCAAGCGAGCCGACCTCGACGCGGGTGGCGCAGCCATGCGAAGCAAAGCAAAGCGAAGCACCGAGGAGATGGGAGGCGAGACTTGCGCGCCGACCTCGAGCGCCCGGCCGTCTGAGGGGCATTTAGTATTACGTACGCGCATGCAGCGGAACATATTTGCGCAGCGTCTTGCCGGTATAGAGCTGGCGCGGGCGGCCGATCTTCTGCTGGGGGTCGCCGATCATCTCGTTCCACTGCGCCACCCAGCCGACCACCCGGGCAACCGCGAACAGCGAGGTGAACATGCTGACCGGGATGCCCATGGCGCGGAAGATGATGCCGGAATAGAAATCGACATTGGGATAGAGCTTCTTCTCGATGAAATAATCGTCCTCAAGCGCGATTTTCTCGAGTTCCATCGCCAGTTCCAGCAAGGGTTCGTTGCCCATGCCGAGTTCGTCCAGCACCTCGTGGCAGGTACGCTGCATCACTTTGGCGCGCGGGTCGTGGTTCTTGTAAACGCGGTGGCCGAATCCCATCAGGCGGAAGGAGTCGTTTTTGTCCTTGGCGCGCTTGATGAATTCGGGGATGCGTTCCTTGCTGCCGATTTCCTTCAGCATATTGAGAACCGCCTCATTGGCGCCGCCATGCGCCGGCCCCCAAAGCGAGGCGATGCCGGCGGCAATGCAGGCGAATGGATTGGCGCCCGACGAGCTGGCCAACCGCACCGTCGAGGTCGAAGCGTTCTGCTCGTGGTCGGCGTGCAGGATCAGGATGCGATCCATCGCCTTGGCCATCACCGGGTTGACGCGATAGGGCTCGCACGGCGTGGCGAACATCATATGCAGGAAATTCTCGGCGAAAGTGAGATCGTTGCGCGGATAGATGAAGGGTTGACCGAGCGAATATTTATAGGCCCAGGCGGCGATGGTCGGCATCTTGGCGATCAGGCGATGGCTCGACACCATGCGCTGATAGGGATCATGGATGGCCAGGCTGTCGTGATAGAAGGCCGACAGCGCGCCCACCACGCCGCACATTACCGCCATCGGATGGGCGTCGCGCCGGAAGCCGCGATAAAACTGGGCCAGCTGTTCATGCAGCATGGTGTGGTAGCGAATGTCGGTTTCGAATTTGCGTTTTTCCTCGACCGACGGCAGCTCTCCCTGCAACAGCAGAAAACAGACTTCGAGATAGTCGGATTGCTCGGCGAGCTGATCGATCGGATAGCCGCGATGCAACAGAATGCCTTGATCGCCGTCGATATAGGTGATCTTGGATTCGCAGGAGCCGGTCGAGGTATAGCCGGGATCGAAGGTGAACAGGTCGGTTTCGGCGTAGAGCGAGCGCACGTCGATCACCTTTGGTCCGACGGTGCCCGGCAGAAGTGGGAATTCGTAGGATTTGCCATTGCTGTTGTCGGTCAAGGTGACGGTCTCGCGCGGCGCCGTTTTGGCGGGTTTGTCTGACATGGTCGGGCTCCTGTTTAATGTCATCTCGGGGACATGCTCATTTTCAGAGCGTCGCCGATCCGGCCAAGCGATTCATCGCGACCCAGGATCTGCATCACTTCGAAAATCGGCGGCGATATGGTTGACCCGGTCAAGGCGGCGCGCAGAGGTTGCGCCAGCTTGCCCAATTTCAAGTGATACGCGTCGGCGAATTGCCGGGCTTGCTGCTCGAGGCTATCCTGCCGCCAGTCGGGCAAAGCCGCAAGGATCTGTGCGAATTCCGCCAACGCTGTGCGGCCATCCGCGGCCAGGATGCGAACCGCCTTGTCGTCCAACGTCAAGGGGCGTTCGAGCAGGTAAAAAACGGCATTCTCGGCAATTTCCACCAGCGTTTTGGCGCGTTCCTTGAGACCGCTCATGGCGCGCAGCACCAGTCCGCGCTGGTGGTCGTCCAGGCTGTGACCGACGCGCTCGGTCAGGAGCGGCAGCACCAGGTCGGTCAGGGTCCGATCATCGCTCTCGCGCAGATAATGGCCATTGAGGTTGGTAAGTCGGGCGAGATCGAATCGCGCCGGTGCCCGGCCGACGCCGTCCAGCGTGAACCACAGGATTGCCTGTTGGCGCGAAATGATCTCTGCGTCGCCATGGCCCCAACCCAACCGCAGTAGGTAATTGCACAGCGCGTCGGGCAGAAAGCCGAGCTCGCGATAGGCCGACGCGCCCAGCGCGCCGTGCCGCTTCGACAATTTGACGCCGTCCGGCCCGAGAATCAGCGGGATATGAGCGAAGATCGGCGGCCGCCAATCGCACGCCCGGTAGAGCTGGATCTGCCGGAAGGAATTGGTCAAATGGTCGTCGCCGCGGATGACGTGGGTTACCGCCATGTCATGATCGTCGACCACCACCGACAGCATGTAGGTGGGCGTACCGTCGGCGCGCAGCAGCACCATGTCGTCGAGCTGGCTGTTGGCGACCGTCACCGTGCCCTGTACCTGATCCTCAAGCACGGTTTGCCCGTCGCGCGGCGCCTTCAGCCGCACCACCGGCGGCACGCCGGCGGGGGCCAGAGCGGGATCCTTGTCGCGCCAGCGTCCGTCATAGCGGATCGGCAGGCCTTTGGCCTTTTGGTCGGCCCGCATCGCGTCCAGTTCGGCAGGCGAGCAATAGCAATGATAGGCATGGCCGCTGGCGAGCAGCTGGTGGGCCACCTCGGCATGTCGGTCGGCGCGGACGAATTGGTAGATCGGCTCGCCGTCCCACTGCAGTCCGAGCCAGCTGAGGCCGTCGATGATGGCATCGACCGCGGCCGTCGTGGAGCGGGCGCGATCGGTGTCCTCGATCCTGAGCAGGAATTTCCCGCCGTGATGGCGCGCGAACAGGTAATTGAACAAGGCGGTGCGGGCGCCGCCAATATGCAGGAAACCGGTGGGCGAAGGAGCAAAGCGGGTGACGACGGACATGGGATTCAGATGACCTGGAAGCGGAAGCGCGGCACACTATTGCCCTCCATGTAACACAAATAGCGCTGCACCGCAGCGGGATAAGGCGAAATGGGGCTGCAAGAGCTGTTAGAGGCGGAACGGGATCGCTGGATCCTGTGGCTGCCGGTCGCCTTGGCGATCGGAGTCGGTCTCTATTTCAGCCTGCCGGCCGAACCGCGGCCTTGGTTCGGTGCCGCAGCCCCGGTCCTGGCAGTGGTGCCGCCGCTGCTCCTGCGGCGGCGCTCATGGGCGCCGCTGCTGCTCTTGCCGGCGGTGGTCGCCGCCGGCTTCGGCGCTGCCCAGCTGCGCAGTCGTCTGGTGGCGGCGCCGGTGTTGGCGCAACCCACCGGGATGATCCGACTGCTCGGGCGGGTCACCGCGGTCGAGCCGATTGGACATGGCCAACGCGTGGTGCTGGAGCGGCTGACTGGTGCCCCGCCGGCGGTGCGCCGCCTCGCCCGGGTGCGGCTGCGGCTGCGCGCCGACTATGGCTTGCGGCCCGGCCAGACCGTTCTGTTGCGCGCCAGTCTGATGCCGCCGCCGGCGCCGCCGGCCCCCTCCGGCTATGATTTCGCGCGCGATGCCTGGTTTCGGCAATTGGGTGCGGTCGGCTACGCGACCGGGCGACCGCAAATCATCGCCGATGATGCCGGCGACTGGGCGTTGCGTCTGGGTCGGCTGCGCCAGGCGCTGTCGCGGCGCATCATCGGCGCCATCGACGGCGCCGGTTTCGCGCCCGGCATCGGCGTGATCGCCGCCGCCTTGATCACCGGGCAGCGCGGGCCGGTGCCGCCGCCCTTGCTGCAAGCCTACCGCGATGCCGGCCTGGCGCATATTTTGGTAATCGCCGGCATGCATTTGTCGATGGTGGCCGGCCTGGTGCTGGTCGCGCTGCGCTTGCTGCTGGCGGCGATTCCGCCCCTGGCGCTGAGGGTGCCGATCCACAAATGGACCGCCGCCGGTGCCTTGCTGGTCACTTTCGGCTATCTGCTGATTTCGGGCGCGCCGGTGCCGACCGAGCGCGCCTTCATCATGAACGCGGCGCTGCTGCTGGCGATCCTGCTCGACCGCCAGCCGGTGTCGCTGCGGTCGATCAGCCTGGCCGCCACCCTGGTGCTGCTGGCCCAGCCCGAGGCGCTGGTCGGCGCCAGTTTCCAATTGTCGTTCGCCGCCGTCTATGGCCTGATCTCAGGCTACGAGACGCTGGCGCCCTGGCTGGCACGCTGGCGGCAAGTGGCGCGGTCATGGTGGCAGACGCCGCTGCTCTATGCCGGAGGCATTCTGCTGACCACGCAGATCGCCGGCAGCGCCACCGCCTTTTACAGCCTGTTCCATTTCAATCGCTACGCCGTCTATTCGCTGCTCGGCAATGTGCTGGCGGTGCCGCTGGTAGGGTTCTGGGTGATGCCGGCGGCGCTGCTCGGTTTTTGTCTGTTGCCGGTCGGGCTGGATGGCTGGGGCTGGCAGGCGATGGCGTCCGGCTTGACCCAGGTAACACGGATCGCCTGGTGGGTGTCGCATCTGCCCGGCGCCACCCTGAGCCTGCCGTCGATGCCGACCTTGTCGCTGGTGCTGTTTTCGCTGGGGGCTGCCTGGCTGCTGCTGTGGCGGCAGCGCTGGCGGCTGTTCGGTTTGCCGCTGATGGCGGGCTCCTTGGCGCTGGCGGCGCTGCAGCGGCCGCCCGATCTGCTGGTCGATTCCCGCCTGCGGGTGGTGGCGATCAGAGAATCGGACGGGCGACTGCACCAGTACCCCGGTCGCGGCGACGCCAGTTTGCGCCAGGCATGGGCGCATCTTGCCGGGGAAGGCGAACAACTGCCGCCGGCCACCGGCAGCGCCGCGCTCGATTGTCGGGATCAAGGGTGCGACATCGTCGCCGCGGGACGTGCCATCTGGCTGCCGATCGACCGGCAAGACTGGCAGCACGACGGCACCCATGCGATCTGGTTGAGGAACGACGCTCCACCTCGTGTGCTGAGTGTTGCCGAGTGGCAGGGCGATCGCCCATGGCGGCATTGATGAGACGGCGCGATAGCCAAACCGCCTCGTCCGGGTGTATCGCTATGACAAACAAAAGAGGGTAAGAGATGGACAACAATACGCTCGCCGAGGATCAAAGAGTCCGGGCCAGGCAATGGTTCGAGGCGTTGCGCGACCGCATCTGCGCGACACTGGAAACGCTCGAACAGGAAGCGCCTTCCGCCCTCTATCCTGATCCGCCGCAAAAATTCGCCCGGCTACCCTGGTCGCGAGAACAGGAGCAAGGCGGTGGCGTCGGCGGTTTTCTGGCAAACGGCCGGCTTTTCGAGAAGGCATGCGTGCATACCTCCACCACCCGGGGACGGCTGACGCCGGAAATGGCAGCCACCATGCCGGGCGTCGGCAGCGAGCCCCGCTATAGCGCGACCAGCATCAGCCTGATCATTCATCCGCGCAGCCCGAAGGTGCCCACCGTGCATCTGAATGCCCGCTATTTCGCCACCCAGGACTATTGGTTCGGCGGCGGCACCGATCTTACGCCGATGCTGGATGCCGACCGACGCGCCGACGCGCCGGACACGCTTGCCTTTCACGCCGCGCTGCGCCAGGCCTGCGACCGGCACGATCCCGACTGGCACCGGCGCTACAAAGCCTGGTGCGACGAATATTTCTATCTGCCGCACCGCAAGGTGACCAGGGGCGTCGGCGGAATCTTCTTCGACCGGCATAATAGCGGCGATTTCGAACGCGATTTCGCCTTTACCCAGGATGTCGGCGCGGCTTTTCTGCAGATCTATCCGGCCATCGTGCGGGGCCGCATGATGGAGCCTTGGACAAGGGCGGATCGTGACCAGCAGCTGGCGATCCGCGGCCTCTATGTCGAGTTCAACCTGCTCTATGACAAAGGCACCACCTTCGGTCTGAAATCAGGCGGCAATGTCGACACCATCCTGAGTTCGATGCCACCCATGGTGACATGGAAATAAGCCGCCTGCTGGCCAGCGCCGTCGTGCTGGCCTTGCTGTTTTGGGTGCTGCCGGTGCGCGCCGACGACACCCTTACCTGGTTGGTTGTCGCAGAAACGCCGTTCAATGAGTCCGACACGACCGGCATACCGATAAGTCTTTCCGATATTTCCGTTGCCTGGTTCGAAAAGGAAATCACCACATTGCACCACAGCACGCTGCATACGACTCTGCTGAGAGCAGTCAAATTTATCAGCAGCAGTGACTGTTATTGTTCACCAAATTTCTATAAGACCGCGGAAAGAAGCAAGACGATGATTTTCTCGCAGGAAATGGATCGGAGTCTACCCCACCGCATCATCGTTCAGAAAGCCAGGCTCGCGGATTTTTCGCCTTTTTTCGATCGCGAGGGGCGGGTCAAGCTGGCGTCGCTGCTCAACAACGCCGACCTGCACGCCGTGCGCCTGGCCGGCGCTTCGCTTGGCCCAGAGCTTGATCCGCTGTTCGCCCGGCACAGGTTGTGGATTGAAGAGGTGGTCCGGTTGGACGACAGCGCCTATCGTCGCCTGATGGCCGGGCGACTCGCCTGGATCATCGCCGACGCGCTCGATGCGTCTCTCTCGATCGCCCGCCAGCCCCACCCGGGAGCGATCACCACGCTCGCGATCGCTGAGCAATCGAACCTGCAACCGTCCTACGTCGCCTGTTCCTCCGGACCGATCGGCCGCGCCGCCGTCGTCCAAATCGATCGCGCGCTGCAATCGGTCGGTGATCGGGCGCCCTGGAAAGCAGTCTATGCGAACATGCTCGATCCGGATTCAAGGCTGGAATTACAGCGGCTGGAGACCGAGGCGGCGAAGCGTTGAGGTCGGCCGCCCGCCCACCTTACCGATTTGAATTATCATCGAGAGGCCATACGCCATGAACCATGAGATCACCCGTCGACATTTTTCCGGCCTTCTGCTGGCCTCCGGCATGGCGTTCGGCGCACCGCACCCGACTGCTGCTTCTGCCAAGCGCCCCAATGCGGATCGCCATAAAGTGATCTTCGATACGGATCCCGGGATCGATGACGCCATGGCGCTTCTGTTCCTGCATTATCTGCCCCAGATCGACTTGCTGGGCGTCACCACCACCTTCGGCAATGCCACCATCGAAACCACGACGCGCAATGCCCGCTACCTGGCCGAACGATTCAAGATCGATGCGCCGATCGCCAGGGGTGCCGGTCGGCCGCTGGTGGGCGCCGCGCCGCCACCCGCCGACTATGTGCATGGCAAGAATGGACTGGGCGACATTCCGCTGCCCGAGACCATCGACAGGAATTTGGATCCGCGGCCGGCCGACCGCTTCATCATTGACACGCTACGTGCTTTTCCCGGCGAAGTGACATTGGTTGCGGTGGGCTCGATGACCAATCTTGCCCTGGCCCTTCGCGCCGACCCCGAGATCGCCGGTTTGGCGCGCCAAGTCGTGATCATGGGAGGCGCCTTCGGCTATAACGGCATGCTGGGCAATGTCACGCCGGCGGCCGAGGCCAATATCTACGACGACCCGACCGCCGCCGACGCGGTCTTCGCGGCGCCATGGCCGGTCACGGCCGTTGGTCTCGACGTCACCCAAAGGACCGCGATGTCGCAAGATTATCTTCGCGATTTGGCGCGCGATGGCGGCGAGGTGGGCCGATTTATCTGGGATATCACCCGATTCTATGAAAATTTCTACCGCTCGATCGGCATGCCCAGCATTTTCGTCCATGACGCGTCAGCGGTTGCCTATCTGGTCGAGCCCTCGCTGTTCAAGACTCGCACGGGACCGATCCTGGTTGCGACCGAGGGCCTGACGCTGGGGCAGACCATCCAAAAACCGGATGCGATCAAATTCCCGCCCAATGCCTGGGACGGCCGACCGTCGCAGCGCATTTGCATCGACGTCGATGCCGAAAGGCTGCGCCAACTCTACCGGCGTACCATCATCGCCGGTTTGGGCTCGTATGGTGACAGAAAATAAGGTTTTAATGCGGCCGTGGGGGCGCCCTATTGGCGCCGCCGAGATCGAGCAGCACCGGTGCCGCCAGGATGAGGCGAACCAATTCGGCCTGGCGCGATACGTCGGTCTTGGAAAAGACGCGCTTGAGATAGGTGCGCGCCGAACTGACCGTGATTCCCATCATCGCCGCGGCGTCCTCGATGTTATGTCCTTCGCCGAGCGCGATCGCCAGGCGGGCTTCGGCATCGGTCAAATCGAACAGCCGTGAGACCGTTTCCACCGAGGGCAATTTCTGCAGCTCGGGGGCGCTGATCAGCAGCACCGCGACGCGGTGGGTGGCATCCCGCGACGGCAGCGGCGCCACCACGACGCTGAGCGGGCGGTCGCTGTCATCGCGGCTGACCGACAAAGCGTGCGGCACGCTGCTTTCGCCGATGTCGACCGCCAATCTGACCAAGCGGTTCAATTCGGCAGTTTCCTTGGTGCGGTTGGTACGCACCTGGCCGCCCGGGGATATCGACAGTCCGTCATGGGCGGCCAGGAACTCCGCCCCCCTCTGATTGGTGAACACCACGTTGGGGCCGCCATCGACCACCACCACGCCATTGGGCAGGCGATCCAGCGTAGCCAGGCTGAAGGAAGCCTGGGCATTGCTGCTTTCCTTGGCGGCCCGCGCCGAGGCTTCCGATAAAGCCTGGGCGATACCGGCGGCCAAGGCTTCGGCGGCGCAAGGCTTGGTGTAGAAACGGAACACATTGGCCTCGTTGATCGCCGCCGAGGCGGTGGAGATATCGGTGGCGCCGGTCAGCACGATCGACAGCGTGCCGGCATGAATGGCGCCCAGTGCCCTGATCAGATCGAGGCCGGACATCACCGGCATGCTGATATCCACCACGGCGACGTCGAAAGGCAAACTGCGCTGGGCCGCCAGACTGTCCTCGATGTGATGATGAAACACCATGTCCCATTGCGGGCGCCACGGCCTGAGAGCGCGACCAAGCGCCTCGAGAACATTACGTTCATCGTCGACAAACAGTATTCGCGGCCGGGTTTGCGGCTCCATTGCGAGCGGCGTCCTTCATTTCATCCCAATACGGGGATATTGGCGCGGCGCCAGACACTTCACCTTGGCCAGTATGAAGTCAGCGCCTTGCCGGTGCAAGTGCGACGCCACCATAGAGGGTCCGTTTATGCAAACGACACCGAGCCGAGTTACGACCATCGATCAGGTCTATGCCACTGCGGCAAAGATGAGCGCACCGGTTCTGATCCATGCCAATGGCCGGGTCGAATGGAACAACCGTTCCTTCATCGAGCGATTCCATGTCAATGGCGAGGGCCTGCCGCAGGTCAAAATCAGGGAATTGCTATGGTGTCTGGGGATCCTCGAGCCGATCGCCGGCATGATCAGCGAAGGCCTGGTCTTTCATCATTGCGAAGTGCCGGGTGCCGATCCGGCCGACGGCACGCTCTACCTCAAGCAGATCTGTCTGACCACCGAGCCCGGCGGCGGCAAGCGCATGATGCTGGTGCTGGCCGACGAATTCGACCCCCAACCGGTCGACATTACCATCGACGAACACTGATCGTTCGCGTCGAAGTCGTCGGGACCGCAAAAACGCATCCCGCATTGCCGAGGCTTGGCTTCGTCCGGGAGTTCGCTATTCTTCGGGCATGGCTAAAGCGCCCTCCAAAACGGCCGATCGCCCGATTCCTCCTTCGACCCTGCGGATTCTGCTGGTCGATTCGGACTCCGGCGATGCCGCCCGACTGACCGCGCTGCTGCCCCGCAAAGGCCGCGAACAATTCACCGTGCT
>Ga0302320_10002915_pt1 | contig 39989 bp, 44 predicted proteins | sample Bog_T0_3_FD_202130 | JGI IMG/M metagenome (GOLD analysis project Ga0302320, IMG submission 202130) | Peat permafrost microbial communities from Stordalen Mire near Abisko, Sweden - Bog_T0_3 | ecosystem: Environmental > Terrestrial > Soil > Wetlands > Peat | place: Sweden: Abisko, Stordalen Mire... | reverse complement strand
GGCACTGCGGCCGCCGCCCTCGTTCCTCAGCACGAGGCCAACGGTATTGATCCCGTCGGAAAAGTCATGGACCAGGACCGCGACGGCAACCGCGGCCCCGACCGGCATCGACACCTTGAAGGCGAGTCCGATCGACAGGCCATCGATGAAACTGTGCACACACAGGCTGCCGGCGCCGAGGGCGGCACGCCGTGACGAGGGATCCGCGGGGGTGCCGGAGCCATGCAGCAGCAGGACGCGATTCAGCACCAGGTAGCCCAGGAAGCCGATCGCAAGGGCCGCGGTCGCCGCAGGAATGCCGAAGCGTGCCTGCGCCAGCGACAGCGATTCGGGCAACAGGTCGAACAGCGCCACGCCGACCACGGCGCCGGCACTGAAGCCCAGGACCAGGTGCAGCCGGTGCTTCAGGCGCAGCGCCAGCAGGCCGCCGGCCATGGTCGACACAAAAGTCGAGAGACTGACGAGAAGTACGAGCTGCGCTGACTGCATCATGCGGTGACTATACGTCGGGCGACTACTTGAGGTGGCCGGGCACGCGCCGGCCCGCTATCCTGCGCGCCATGCCCGGCCAACTGCACGTGATCGCCGCGCCCTCGGGCGCCGGCAAGACCAGCCTCGTCAAGGCGCTGATGGCACGCGAGCCCGGGCTGCGGTTCTCGGTGTCCTACACCACGCGCAAGCCCCGTCCCGCCGAGGTCGACGGCCGCGACTATCACTTCATCACACCCGCGGAATTCGAGCGCATGATCGCCGCCGGCGAATTCCTCGAGCACGCGCGAGTTTTCGACAACTACTATGGCACCGGCCTCGCCGCGACCCGCGCGGCGCTGGCGGCAGGCGAGCGGCTGTTGCTGGAAATCGACTGGCAGGGCGCCCGGCAGGTGCGTTCGAAGCTGCCGGAGGCCGAGATGATTTTCATCCTGCCGCCCTCCCGTGCCTCGCTCGAGGAGCGCCTGCGCGCCCGCAGCACCGATTCGGACGCGGTGATCCGCCGTCGTCTGCAGGATTCGGTCGGGGACCTCGCGCACTGGCGGGAGTTCGACTACGTCGTCGTCAATGATCGTTTCGAGACCGCACTCGGCGAACTTGCCGCCATCGTCGGCGGGGCAGGCGCGGCGCTGCGCGCGGGCCGCCCGGAAATCGCCGTCCTGGCGAAGCAGCTGCTCGGCTGACCGCCGCCACCGCTGGCCGAAGCCGCTGCCGGTCTGTTATGCTGGACGGCCCCTTAATCCGGAAACGATTCCATGGCCCGCATCACCGTCGAAGACTGCTTACAGAACGAACCGAACCTGTTCAACCTCGTGCTGCTGGCAGCCAAGCGCGCACGCCGGCTGGCCAATGGCGCGGAAGCGACCGTCGAGTGGGAGAACGACAAGCCCACCGTCGTGGCGCTGCGGGAGATCGCCGCGGGCAACATCACGCTGGAGATGCTCGAGGAGCCGGAAGAGCCGGCACCCGCTCCGGTCAGCGAACTCGACCTGCCGATGGATTTCCGCGCGCCGCAATTCGGGCTGGGTGACTGACACTGCGGAGTTTCGCTGGGGAACGATGGACTATGCGTCTTCCATCCTTGGTTTTCTACCCGGTGGCAGGCGCTCCACCGGGATCAGTCAACTTCTAGACAAGCTCGAGACCTACCTGCCGCCGGCGCAGATCGAGCGCGTCAGGGACGCCTACGAGTTCGGTGCGCTGCGCCATCAGGGCCAGAAACGCCTGTCCGGCGAGCCCTACATCACGCATCCGGTGGCGGTCGCCGACATCCTCGCCGACCTGCACCTCGATGCCGACACGCTGATCGCGGCGATCCTGCACGACGTCATCGAGGACACGCCGACCGCGAAGGCCGAGATCGTCTCGATGTACGGCGAGGTCGTTGCGGACCTCGTCGACGGCGTCAGCAAGCTCGACCAGATCCAGTTCAAGAACCGCGCCGAGGCGCAGGCGGAGAGCTTCCGCAAGATGCTGCTCGCGATGGTGCGCGACATCCGCGTCATCATGGTCAAGCTGGCGGACCGCACCCACAACATGCGGACCCTGGGCGTGATGCCGCCGCTGAAGCGGCGGCGCATCGCCAACGAGACGCTGGAGATCTACGCGCCGATCGCCGAACGCCTCGGCCTCTACGAGGTGAAGCTCGAGCTCGAGGACCTCGGGTTCCGCGCGCTGTATCCGTACCGCTACAAGGTGCTGGAGCGCGAACTGAAGAAGGCGCGCGGCAACCAGAAGGAGTTCATCGGCAAGATCGCCGAGACCTTCAAGGCGGCGCTGGCGAAGGCATCGCTCACCGGCACGGTCGAGGGACGCGAGAAACACCTGTACAGCATCTACCGCAAGATGCGCTCCAAGGGCATCTCGCTGAACGAAATGGTCGATGTCTACGGCTTCCGCATCATCGTCGAATCCGCCGACACCTGTTATCGCGCGCTCGGTCTCGTGCACAGCCTGTACAAGCCGATGCCCGGCCGCTTCAAGGACTACATCGCCATACCCCGGACCAACGGCTACCAGTCGCTGCACACGACGCTGTTCGGACCGAACGGCATCCCCATCGAGGTGCAGATCCGCTCCGAGGCAATGCACCGCGTCGCCGAATCCGGCATCGCCGCGCACTGGAAGTACAAGACCGGCGAGACCTCGCTCGGCGGCCTGGAACAGGACCGCGCGCGCGAGTGGCTCTCGAACCTGGTGCAGATCCAGGAAGGCGGCAGCTCCGAGGAGTTCCTCGAGAGCGTCAAGGTCGACCTGTTTCCCGACAAGGTGTACCTGTTCACGCCCAAGGGCAAGATCCTGCGCCTGCCGACCGGCGCCACCCCGGTGGACTTCGCCTATGCGATCCACACCGACGTCGGCAACCGGTGCGTCGCCGCCAAGGTGGATCGCCGGCTGGTGCCACTGCGTACACAGCTGCTGAACGGCCAGACCGTCGAGATCATCACCGCGAAGGGCGCGACGCCCAATCCCTCGTGGAGCAGCTTCATCGTCACCGCAAAGGCGCGCGCCTCGGTGCGGGCCTACCTGAAGAACATGAAGCGCGGCGAGGCCGTGGAACTCGGCCGGCGCATGCTGGGACTGGCGCTCGATGAACTCGGCCACCCGCTGAAGAAGATTCCGCCGCCGGAGCAGGACCGGCTCGCACGCGAACTCGGCATGGCCGATGCGCAGGAACTGTTCGAGAAGATCGGCCTCGGCGAACGCCTCGCGCCGCTCGTCGCGCGGCGCCTGCAGCCGGTCGCAGACGGCACGGAGCCCGCACCGCAGGTCAGCGCGCCGCTGATGATCGCCGGCACCGAGGGGCTCGTCGTCACCTACGCGCGCTGCTGCTTCCCGATCCCGAACGATCCGATCATGGCCTACCTGTCGGCCGGGCGCGGCGTGATGATCCACCGGCAGAACTGCGGCAACCTGGCCGAGTACCGCAAGCAGCCTGAAAAGTGGCTTTCGGTCGCGTGGGAATCCACCGGCAACCGCACGTTCAGCTCTGAGATCCAGCTGGAGATCAGCAACCGCGTCGGTGTGCTGGCAGCGGTCACCTCCAGCGTCGCCGACACCGGCACCAACATCGACAAGCTGCAGCTGCAGGAGCGCGACGCCGACACCTCGGCCGTGACGATGGAGCTGCAGGTGCACAACCGTACGCATCTTGCGAATATCATCAAGACCATCCGGCGCATGCCCGAAGTGCAACGCGTCATCCGCACCATAGCCTCGAGGAGCAGTTGATGACCAAGCAGGTAATCTCCACGCCGACCGCCCCTGCCGCGATCGGCACGTACTCGCAGGCGGTGCGCGTCGGCAACACGATCTGGGTTTCGGGCCAGATACCGCTGGACCCGGCGACGAAGGAGCTCGTCCCGGGCGGCTTCGAGGCCCAGGCGCGGCAGACCTTCGCGAACCTCGCCGCCATCGTCGCCGCGGCCGGCGCGACGCTCGACGACGTCGTCAAGGTCAACATCTCGATGACCGACCTCGCCAACTTCGCAACGGTCAATGCGGTGATGGCGAGCCACTTCCGTGAGCCGTATCCGGCGCGCGCCGCGGTGGGCGTGGCCTCGCTGCCGCGCGGCGCACTGATCGAGGTGGAGTGCATCATCGCGCTGTGACCGCAGCGCAGCCGGTGACGGCGTTGCGCGGCGTCGGCGAGTCGCTGGCACTGCGGCTGCGCAGCCTCGGCGTCGAGACCGTCGAGGACCTGCTGTTCCTGATGCCGCTGCGCTACGAGGACCGGACCCGCGTCGTGCCGCTCGGCGAGCTCACCGCCGGACAGCGTGCGGCCGTCGAGGGCGAGGTCCAGCTGACCGAGGTGCTGCTGCGCGGCCGGCGGCAGATGCTGTGCCGGATCGCGGACGGCACCGGGTACCTCACGCTGCGATTTTTCCATTTCAGCGGCCAGCAGCAACAGGCGCTCGCGCGCGGCGTGCGCCTGCGCTGTTTCGGCGAGGCACGCCGTACGCCGCATGGCCTCGAGATCGTGCACCCGGAGTATCGCCGCGTCGACATTGCGGGGGGTGCCGCTGGCGAGGACAGCCTCACGCCGTTCTATCCGGCGACGGAGGGACTGACCCAGGGGCGGCTGCGGATGCTGGTGCGCCTGGCGCTCGACGCTGTGGGTACGGAAGGCGTCGGCGATTACCTGCCGGCGGCGGTGCTGGCCGACTCGAAGTTGCCCGGCCTGCGGGCGGCGCTCGACTACGTGCACCGGCCACCCGCCGATGCGCCGGTCGCACAACTGCTGGAGGTCCGCCACCCGGCGCAGCGCCGGCTGGCCTTCGAGGAGCTGCTCGCGCACCAGCTGTCCCTCAGAATTCTGCGCCAGCGCATCCAGTCCGATCCCGGCTGGGCGCTGCCGGCCGGCGACGGCGCACTGAAGGTGCAGCTGCTGGCCTCGCTGCCGTTCCGCCTGACCGGCGCGCAACTGCGTGCGCTCGCCGAAATCGAGAGCGATCTCGCCTTGCCGAAGCCCATGCTGCGACTGGTCCAGGGCGACGTCGGCTGCGGCAAGACCCTGGTCGCGGCGCTCGCGGCGGCGCGCGCGCTGCAGGCCGGACACCAGGTCGCACTGATGGCTCCCACGGAGCTGCTCGCGGAACAGCATGCGCAGAACTTCCGCCGCTGGTTCGAGCCGCTCGGGGTGGCCGTGGCGCTGCTGACCGGGAGCCGCACCGGCAGGGCGCGCACCGCCCTGGTCGAGGGCATCCGCGCGGGACACGCGCCGCTGGTCATCGGCACGCATGCGCTGTTCCAGGAAGGCGTGGGCTTCGCGTCGCTTGCGCTGGTGATCGTCGATGAGCAGCACCGCTTCGGTGTGCATCAGCGCCTGAGCCTGCGCGAGAAGGGCGCGCGCGACGGCCACCAGCCGCACCAGCTGATCATGACGGCGACGCCCATACCGCGGACCCTGGCAATGACCGCCTATGCCGACCTCGACGTCTCGGTGATCGACGAGTTGCCGCCGGGGCGCACGCCGGTACAGACCGTCGTGCTCGCGGAAAGCCGCCGCGACGAAGTCGTGCAGCGCATCCGCAGCGCCTGTCTCGCCGGACGCCAGGCCTACTGGGTCTGCCCGCTGATCGATGAGTCGGACGAGATGCCCTACCAGGCGGCCGAGGAAACCGCGGCGGCGCTGGGAGCCGCGCTGCCCGAGCTGAGCGTCGGGCTGGTGCACGGGCGCATGACGCCCTCCGCGAAGGAGCGGATCATGGCGCGCTTCAAGGCCGGCGCGGTCCAGCTGCTGGTCGCGACGACGGTGATCGAGGTCGGCGTCGATGTGCCGAATGCGACGCTGATGGTGATCGAGAACGCCGAGCGGATGGGGCTTGCGCAGCTACACCAGCTGCGCGGCCGGGTCGGCCGCGGCCAGCATGCCAGTGCCTGCCTCCTGCTGTACCGCGCCGGCCTCTCGCCGCTCGCGCGCGAGCGCCTGGCCGTGATGCGCGGGACCAACGACGGTTTCGAAGTCGCGCGGCGCGACCTCGAGCTGCGCGGCCCGGGCGAGCTGCTCGGCACGCGCCAGACTGGGCTCGCATCCTTGCGCGTCGCGGACCTGGCGCGCGACGCCGATCTGCTGCCGCGCATCCAGATCGCAGCCGAGGCGATACTGCGGGACTGGCCGGATACCGTCGCGCCCCTCGTCGGCCGCTGGGTCGGCAGACGCGAGCTGTACGGCCGGGTCGGGTAGAATGGGACGCATGATCCCCGCAAGACAGTCCGCCGAGGTGGTAATTGACTGGCTGCCGGCCGAGCGCCTCGGTCAGGTATCGATCGACGCGCGCCTGCGCGCCTGGCTGATCGGCAAGGGCCTGCTGACCGCGAGGCTCAAGGCGGCGTGCAAGGGCCCGTTCCTGTTGCGGCTGATCGAACAGTGGACCGCACTGCTGCAACCCAGCCACCGCCAGGGGCTGCGCAGCGATGACCGGGCCGGCCTGTTCCGCGACGTCGAGATGGAGTGCGACGGACAGATCTGGGTCTACGCACAGTCGATCATGCCGGACTCGACCCTGAGCCTGCATCCCTGGCTCGCCGAGCTCGGCGACGCGGCGCTCGGCGAGACCTTGAGCGGCCTGTCGGGGTTCGAGCGCAGTGCCTATGAATTCGCGTGGCTGCCGTCGGGTTATCCGGTCGCGGCCCGCGCCCTGCACCGGGCCGAGGTGAGTCCTGCAGGTCTCTGGGCGCGCCGTTCGCGCATTGCGCTGCGCGGCGCGCCGATCCTGGTCCAGGAGCTGTTCCTGCCTGCGATCCATGCCGAGTGACTCGCCGCCGCTGAAGGCCCGGGATGCGCCGGAGCCGTCGCTGCTGCTGGCGACGCTCGCGGACTACGCACGGCTGATGCGCCTCGACCGCCCTGTGGGAACCCTGTTGCTGCTGTGGCCGACGCTGTGGGCCCTGTGGCTGGCCTGGTCCGGGCATCCGGACCGCCATATCCTGTGGGTCTTCATCGCCGGCGTCCTCGTCATGCGCTCGGCCGGCTGCGTGATCAACGATTATGCGGACCGTGCCTTCGATCCGCACGTCGCGCGCACCCGCAACCGGCCGCTCGCAGCGGGACGCGTCGCGCCGATCGAGGCGCTGCTGCTGTTCGCAGTGCTGGCGCTCGGCGCGCTGCTGCTCGCGCTGCAGCTGAACCGCTTCACGCTGCTGTTTGCGGTCGGGGGCGCGTTCCTCGCGGTGACCTATCCGTTCATCAAGCGCTTCCTGTCGGTACCGCAGCTGTACCTCGGCCTGTCGTTCGGCTGGGGCATCCCGATGGCGTTTGCCGCGCAGCGCGAGTCGGTGCCGCGTGTCGCGTGGCTGCTGTTCGTCGCCAACATCCTGTGGGTCACGGTGTACGACACGATCTATGCGATGGTGGACCGCGACGACGACCTGAAGGTGGGCGTGCGCTCGACGGCGATCCTGTTCGGCGACGCCGACCGCCACATCATCGCGATCCTGCAGGCGATGACGCTCGGCGCGCTGCTGCTGGTCGGGCGCAGCCTGCACCTCGGCGGCTGGTACGTCGCCGGCCTCGGGGTCGGCGCGGGGTTGTTCGCCTGGAACCTGTGGCTGATCCGCGACCGCGACCGCGACGACTGTTTCCGCGCCTTCCGGCAGAACCACTGGTTCGGGCTCGCGGTGTTCGCAGGGATCGTCCTCAGCTACCGTTTCCCGTGAGCGGCGCGGCGCTGCCGGGCGGACTGGATCTCGACCGGCGTGCGGCGCGCCGTCGATTCGAGCGCTCCGGGCGCGATTATGACCGCCACGCGATCCTGCAGGCCGAGGTCCGTGCACAGTTGCTCGAGCGCCTCGCACTGACCACGCTCGTGCCGGGCGTCGTGCTCGACGCCGGCTGCGGCACGGGGCATGCGAGCCGGGCGCTCAAGCGCCGCTATCCGCGCGCCAGAGTGATCGCGCTGGATTTTGCCCCCGCCATGCTGCATGCGGCCAACGCGCAGCGGGGGTGGCTGCGTCCCTTTGACCGCATCTGCGCCGATGCACAGCAACTGCCGTTCGCGGATGCCAGTGTCGACCTGATCTTCAGCAACCTGCTGGTCCACTGGTGCGAACCTGCGACCCTGTTTCGCGAGCTGCGCCGCGTACTCGCGCCGCGCGGCCTGCTCAGCTTCAGCTGCTTAGGTCCCGACACCCTGCGCGAACTGCGCACGGCCTGGGGTCAGGTCGATGCGGCGCCGCACGTGCATTTCTTCCCGGACATGCACGACGTAGGCGACGAACTGGTGCGCGCCGGCTTCGCCGAACCTGTGCTCGACGTCGAACGCTACACGCTGCAATACCGGGATCTGGCGTCGCTGGCGGCCGACCTGCGTGGCTCAGGTGCGGCCAACGCCCTCGTTGACCGACCTAAGGGACTGACTGGAAAAGGGAAATTCGCACGCCTCGCCGCTGCCTACGAAACCCTGCGCACGCAGGGGCGGCTGCCGGCCAGCGTCGAAGTGGTCTACGGCCAGGCCTGGGCGCCTCTTGCGCGTGATCCGCGCGCCAACTCGGCAGGCCCCGCGGCCGGCATATCGCTTGCGGCGCTGCGTGAAAAATTGCCGCGCAACCGGCGCGAATAAGCGGACCGCGGCGCTCCCGCGCGGTTTACAATGCCGCGCCTTATGGAGCTGCGCATCGACCTCGCACCCAACTGTTCGCTGACCGACCGGTCGGCGAGCCTGGTTTTCGGGTCGATCTGCGCATTTTCGCTGCCGCTGTCGCTGCTGTTCGCATGGCAGGGGTATTGGCCGGTTTTGCTGTTCTGGGTGCTCGAGATGCTGGCCGTCGGGCTCGCGCTGCTGGCCTCGCTGCGCCGGCGCCGCTACTCGCAGACAGTGCTGGTCACGGACGGCAGCGTACGGCTGGTGTCGCGCTCGCCGGGCGGCGAGGCAACACAGGAGTTTGCGCGGCACTGGGCGAGAGTTAGACTGCGCAGTCCGCGAACGGGCCATGCCCCCAGCCGGCTGACGATCGAGAGTCACGGCCAGGCAGGCGTGATCGGCTGTTTTCTGACGGATGAGGAACGTGCGCAGCTGGCGGTGCGCCTGCAGCGAGTGGTGGGCGGCACGAGCGAATCACCCCCGCTGGACCTTGAGGATCAACGAAGGGGATTGAAAGCGAGATGACCATGTCAAGTAAAGGGATGAGCCTGGCAGCCGGAATGGGCGTCGGCGTGCTGGCGGCGATGGACGCGGTCGCGAACACATCGAACGGCTACAACCTGCCGCAGGGCGTGACCGACCTCAGCCACGACATCTACTCCATCCATATGGAAGTGTTCTGGATCTGCGTTGCGATTGCGGTGGTCGTGTTCGGCGCCATGATCTTTTCGCTGCTGAAGTTCCGCAAGTCGCAGGGTGCCATCCCCGACACCGCGATGGTCCACAGCACCAAGGTCGAGATCGTCTGGACCGTGATCCCGGTGCTGATCCTGGTCGTCATGGCGGTACCTGCCGCCGAAATCATCCTGAAAATGGAGGACGCGCGCGACTCCGGGCTGACCGTGCGCGTCACCGCCTACCAGTGGAAATGGCAGTACCAGTACACGGATGCGGCCGAAGGGATAGCTTTCTTCTCGACGCTCGCCCAGGATTCCAATTTCGCCCGCCAGCTGGGTTCCGGCATCGACCCGAAGACCGTGCCCAACTACCTGCTGGAAGTCGATCACCCGCTGGTGATCCCGAGCGGCACGAAGGTGCGGCTGCTGCTGACCTCGCAGGACGTGATCCACGCGTGGTGGGTGCCGGACTTCGGCGCCAAGCGCGACGCGTTCCCCGGCTTCATCACCGAACTGTGGGTCAGGGTGACCCCGGGAAAGGAAGGCATCTACCGCGGCCAGTGCGCCGCGCTGTGCGGCCGCGACCATGGCTTCATGCCGGTGGTCGTCGACGTGCGCACGCCGGATGACTTCCGGAAGTGGGTCGAGGAACAGAAGGCGGCGCTCGCGCCCGTCCAGACTGCCCAGCTGAAGCCCGCGCAGACCGCCCGGCTCGTTACCCCGTAATTCAGGTTTACCAGAGAGTCTTTCATCATGGCCAACGCAACCGACCTCGCGCACGACGACCACCACGACCAGCCGGACAAGGGCATCGGTCGCTGGCTGTTCGCAACCAACCACAAGGACATCGGCACGATGTACCTGGTGTTCAGCCTGATCATGTTCTTCATCGGCGGCGCGATGGCGATGGTGATCCGCGCCGAGCTGTTCCAGCCCGGCCTGCAGCTCGTCGATCCCGGATTCTTCAACGCGATGACGACGAACCATGCGCTGGTGATGATTTTCGGCGCAGTGATGCCGGCCTTCGTCGGCCTCGCCAACTGGATGATCCCGCTGCAGGTCGGCGCCCCCGACATGGCGCTGCCGCGCATGAACAACCTGTCCTTCTGGATCCTTCCCTTCGCGTTCATGCTGCTGCTCGGCACCTTCTTCGTGCCCGGCGGCGCGCCGGCCGGCGGCTGGACGATGTACCCGCCGCTGGTGCTGCAGACCGGCAACGCCTTCCCGATGCTGATCTTCGCAGTCCACCTGATGGGCGCCTCGTCGATCATGGGCGCGATCAACGTCATCGTGACGATCCTCAACATGCGCACGCCGAAGATGACGCTGCTGCAGATGCCGATCTTCTGCTGGACCTGGCTGATCACCGCCTACCTGCTGATCGCGGTGATGCCGGTGCTCGCCGGCGCGGTCACGATGCTGCTGACCGACCACTTCTTCCACACCAGCTTCTTCAATGCGGCCGGCGGCGGCGACCCGCTGATGTTCGAGCACATCTTCTGGTTCTTCGGCCATCCCGAGGTCTACATCATGATCCTGCCGGCCTTCGGCATCGTCTCGGAGATCCTGCCGACTTTCTCCCGCAAGCCGCTGTTCGGCGCCTCCTCGATGATCTACGCGACTGCGTCGATCGGCTTCCTGTCGTTCATCGTCTGGGGCCACCACATGTTCGCCGACGGCATGCCGATGGCGGCGCAGCTGTTCTTCATGATGTCGACGATGCTGATCGCGGTGCCGACCGGCGTGAAGGTGTTCAACTGGACCGCGACGATGTGGCGCGGCTCGCTGACCTTCGAGCCGCCTATGCTGTTCGCGATCGGCTTCCTGTTCATGTTCTCGATCGGCGGCTTCTCCGGTCTGATGCTCGCCATCGTGCCGGCCGACTTCCAGTACCAGAATTCCTACTTCGTCGTGGCGCACTTCCACTATGTGCTGGTGCCCGGCGCGGTGTTCGCGATCATGGCGGCCGTGTACTACTGGCTGCCGAAGTGGACCGGCCACATGTACAGCATGAGCCTCGCGAAGTGGCACTTCTGGCTGTCGACGATCTTCGTCAACGTGCTGTTCTTCCCGCAGCATTTCCTCGGCCTGGCGGGCATGCCGCGGCGCGTGCCTGACTACGCGGTCCAGTTCTCCGACTGGAACATGGTGTCCTCGATCGGCGGCTTCGGTTTCGGCCTGTCGCAGATCCTGTTCGCGGTCCTGGTCATCCAGACCATTCGCGGCGGCAAAAAGGCGAGCGCTGCCGTGTGGGACGGTGCCATGCAGCATGGCCTCGAGTGGACCATCCCCTCGCCGGCCCCGTACCACAGCTTCTCCACCCCGCCGGACATGCCGGCCTCGCAGGCGCACTGAGCATGCAGACCGGGGCCGGCGACAGGCGCCGTGTGCGCGGCGCAGCACTCGTCTGGGGCGGCGTCGCGCTGGCGTTCTACGTCGCGTTCATCGCACTGTCGGTGTATCGCAGCAGGCACTGAAGCATGGCGCCCGAGGATCCCAGGCGGCGAGCCAACCGGAGCCTGATCCGCGGACTGCTGCTGATGACGCTCGGCAGTTTCGCCTTCGGCTGGGCGCTGGTGCCGCTGTACAGCGTGTTCTGCCGGCTCGCCGGGCTCGGTAACGCCGAAGCGAAGGCCGTGCAGTCGGTCGCGACCGAGGCGCCGGACCTGAACCGCGTCGTCACCGTCGAATTCGTCGGCGACCCGGCCTCGAACGGCAGCTTCGAGTTCCGCCCGGACGCGGGGTCGATGCGGGTCCACCCCGGCAAGCTCTACGACACGCACTTCTACGCCCGCAACCTGACCGGCGGCGCCTCGGTCGCGCAGGCGGTGCCGAGCATAGCCCCCGGTATCGCCGCCAGGTACTTCCGCAAGACGGAGTGTTTCTGTTTCAGTCCGCAGAAGTTCGCCGCAGGCGAGGCGCGCGAGATGCCGGTGCGTTTCATCGTCGATCCGCAGCTGCCCGCGAACGTCGACAAGCTGACCCTGTCGTACGCGTTCTACGACACGACGCAGACGGCCGCGCATCCGTGACCCGGCTCGTTTAAACTGCCGGCAGACCCTTAAGGCATCCTCAAGTTTCAACCGTACAGAGAAGATCCGAACCATGTCCCAGGCGCACGCTCACGACGCAGACAAGTACTACGTTCCCCACAGCAGTCCCTGGCCGATCTATGCGGCCGTTACCCTGTTCACCGTCATGCTGGGGGCGATTTCGACGCTGAACAGCTGGCTGCCGGCCTGGTCGCTGCTGCCGGGGTTCGTGATGCTGGTGCTGATGTTCATCTTCTGGTTCGGCACCGTGATCTCCGAGAACCAACAGGGCCTGTACAACCAGGCGGTGGACCGCTCGTTCCGCCTCGGCATGATGTGGTTCATCTTCTCCGAAGTCATGTTCTTCGCCGCGTTCTTCGGCGCACTGTTCTACGCGCGTGAACTGGTCGAGCCCTGGCTTGCCGGCGAGGGCACGAAGTATCTGACCAAGCTGCTGATATGGAAGGACTTCCAGGGCGGCTGGCCGACCAACGGCCCGGCGGCGGTCGGCCCGCGCGCCGACGGCAGCTTCGAGACGGTACCGGCACTCGGCCTGCCGGCCATCAATACCGCGATCCTGCTGTCCAGCGGCGTGACGATCACGATCGCACACCACGCACTGCTGACCGGGCATCGCACGCGCCTTGCGATCTTTCTCGCCTGCACTTTCCTGCTCGGCTTCCTGTTCGTCGGGCTGCAGGCCACCGAATACCACGAGGCCTACACCGAACTCGGCCTGCAGCTCGGCACCGGCATCTACGGCTCGACGTTCTTCATGCTGACCGGATTCCACGGCCTGCATGTCACGGTCGGCGCGATCATGCTGACGGTAATCTTCTTCCGCGTGCTGAAGGGCCACTTCAACCCGAAGAGCCACTTCGCGTTCGAGGCGGTCGCCTGGTACTGGCACTTCGTCGACGTGGTGTGGCTGGGTCTGTTTATCTTCGTCTACTGGCTCTGACGGGTCAGGTGGCTCGGCTCTATCCAGCCCTGGTAGTAGCCGACGATCAGCAGCGCGAACAGCGCGATTGACAGGCCGACGCGCCAGGCCAGGGCCCTGACCATCTTGCCGTCGTCGCCGGGCGTGTTGCCCGACAGGTGGAACAGCGCCTTGGCCAGGCTCCCCAGGATCAGGGCAAGAGCCACCAGTACTACGTACTTGAACTGCATCTGAAGAGTATATCGTGTCGCTTCGCATCGGAACCCGGATCTTCATTCCCTCGCTGCCGCTGACGCTGCTGACCGTGATCGTGCTCGGCATCCTGGTCTCGCTCGGGCGCTGGCAGCTGCGCCGCGCGGACGAGAAACAGGTTCTCTACACTGCGTTTGCGTCCGGCGGCGGCGCAACGCTCACCGTCACCGGCACGACCCGGCCGCTGCCGCGATACCAGCACGTCGAGGCACGCGGTCACTATGATCCGGACCACCAGGTGCTGATCGACAACATGACCAGCAGCGATGGCCGGGCGGGGTACTACGTGCTGACGCCGCTCGCGCTCGAGGCAGGCGGCTGGCTGCTCGTGAACCGCGGCTGGGTGCCGCTGACCTCGAGTCGGCGGATCCTGCCGGACGTCGGCGTCGGTGCAGCGTCGCGCGTCGTCCATGGCCGCACCGATCACCTGCCCGTACCCGGCATCCACATGGGAACGCCGGCGGCACTGGCGGCGCCGTTCCCGGCGGTGGCCACCTACCCCGGCGTGGCGGAGCTCGCCGCCGTGCTTGGCGTTGAGCGCCTGGCGCCGGCCGGTGAAGTCGTGCTGCTGGATGCGGCCGAGCCGGATGGCTACCTGCGGCAATGGTCGCCGCCGGGGTTGCCGCCGCTGCGCCATCTCGCCTATGCCGTGCAGTGGTTCGGGCTCGCACTGACACTGGTCGTGATCTGGTTCGTGACCAACCTGCGCCGGGCGCCGGCGAGCGCCGCGGCAGGTGAGCGGTGAACGCTGTGCCGCAGCGCCGTTCGCGGCGCCTGCTGATAGGCCTCGCGGTGCTGTTCCTCGCGCCGCTGGCCGCGTCGTTCTACCTTTACTACGGGCATAGCGAGCTGCAGCCGGGCAGCCGCGTCAATCGCGGCGAGCTGATCCAGCCGGTGCGCAGCCTGCCGCAGGGGTCGCTGGTACGGCTCGAGGGCGGCGAGACCGGTCCCGATTTACTGTTGCACAAGTGGACGCTGCTGTATGCGGCGCCGCACGCCTGCGACGCCGACTGCCAGCGGCGGCTGTACGACATGCGGCAGGTGCGCATCGCGCTCGACCGGGATATGCCTCGCGTGCAGCGCGTGTTCATCGCGCCGGCCGATTGCTGCGACCTCAGGTTCCTGGCGACGCAGCACCCGGACCTGGTCAGCGTCCGCGCGGACTCTGCGGTGCAGCTGCTGGACGCACTGCCGCACGGCGCCGGCGACATCTATATCGTCGATCCGCTCGGCAACCTCATGATGGCCTACGCGCCTGACGCGCGGGCAAAGGGGCTGCTCGAGGACATGAAGCGGCTGCTCAAACTCTCGCATATCGGGTAACCGTCGCAATGAGCGCCTCAGGCCGACTGCAGATGTTCCGTCGCCTCGCCCTCGCCGGCGCGCTGCTGGCGGCCGGGGTCGTCGTGCTCGGCGCCTGGGTGCGGCTGACCGCCGCCGGGCTCGGTTGCCCGGACTGGCCGGGCTGCTACGGGCACGTCTACCCCGGGCAGGAACTTGGCGCCGGCGCGAATTTTGCCAAGGCGCTGCACGAGATGATCCACCGCTACTTCGCAACGACGCTCGGGCTGATCATCGTGACCCTGGTCGCCTGGTCGGTGGTGAACCGGCGCGACCCCGGACAGCCCCGCGCGGTGCCGCTCGCGCTATTCGTGATCGTCTGCCTGCAGGGGACACTGGGTGCGCTGACGGTGACGCTGCTGCTGACGCCGCTGATCGTCACTGCGCACCTGCTCGGCGGGCTCACGACGCTCGCGCTGCTGCGCTGGCTGTCGATCACGCCTGCGGACGGCGAGCTGACCTCGGCCGAGCAGGGCCTGCGCGGTTTTGCGCTCCTCGCCGCCGGAGTGCTGGTGGTGCAACTGGCGCTCGGCGGCTGGACCAGCACGAACTATGCGGCCGTCGCCTGCCCGGATTTCCCGACCTGCCAGAATTCGTGGTGGCCGGACATGGACTACACGGACGGTTTCCGCCCTTCGCATGGTCTCGGCATTGACTACGAAGGCGGCATTCTCGCGGGTCCCGCCAGGGTCGCGATCCATTTCACGCACCGGCTCGGCGCTGCCGTGACCGGTGCGACGCTGCTTGCCCTCGCGGCCCTGACCTGGCGGCGGGCGGGCTTGCGGCGGCTGCGGCGGGCCGCGCTTGGCCTCGGGGCGGCCGTCTGTCTGCAGATCAGCTTAGGGGTCGCGACCGTGCTGTGGGGCGTGCCGCTCCCCGTAGCCACCTTGCATAATGCGGGGGCCGCGCTGCTGGTCGTCATGATGGTGACGCTGCTGCGGGCTCTGTGGCCGTCCACGGCGCCTGCCATGGTAACCTTGCGCGATGTCCAGCCTGCCCGATAGCCCCGCAATCGCCGCGGCGCCCCCGCGCGCCAGCGGCTGGCGCGATTACCTCGAGCTGACCAAGCCCAAGGTCAGCCTGCTGATCGTGTTCACCGCGGTCGTCGGCATGGTTCTCGCAGTGCCGGGCCTCGTGCCGCTGCAGCCCTTGCTCCTCGGGTCACTGGGCATCGCGATGGCGTCCGCTTCGGCGGCCGCGTTCAATCACGTGCTGGACCAGCGCATCGATGGCCGGATGGGCCGCACGCGCCGCCGGCCGCTGCCCACGGGTCACCTGCAGGAACAGCAGGCCGTGATCTTTGCCGCACTGCTTGCGGTCGGCTCTGCGCTGGTCCTCTCGCTCGGCGTCAACCGGCTGACGGCGATTCTGACCTTCCTGTCGCTGATCGGCTATGCGGTCATCTATACCGTCTGGCTGAAACATGCGACCCCGCAGAACATCGTGATCGGCGGCGCCGCCGGTGCCGCACCGCCGGTGCTCGGCTGGGCGGCGGTGACCGGTCATGTGGATGCGCAGGCCTTGCTGCTGTTCCTGATCATTTTTGCGTGGACGCCGCCGCACTTCTGGGCGCTCGCCATCGCACGGCGCGACGAGTACGCGCGGGTGGGCGTGCCGATGTTGCCCGTCACGCACGGCATCGCCTACACGCGGTTCCAGATCCTGCTGTACACGATCCTGATGGTGCTGACGACGCTGCTGCCCTGCCTGGTGGGCATGAGCGGACTCCTCTACCTGGCGGCCGCCAGCGTACTGAACGCGCGCTTCCTGTATTTCGTCTGGGTCCTGAATAAGGGTATCCGCGCCGATTTCCCGATCCGCACGTTCCGCTATTCGATCACCTACCTCATGTGGCTGTTCGCCGCGATGATCCTCGATCATTACGCCATGGTGCACATCTAGAGATGCGGCGCTTCGCAAGGATCGAACGCCTTCCTCCGTATGTCTTCAATGTCACGGCCGAGCTGAAGCTCGCGGCCCGCCGCCGCGGCGAGGACATCGTCGACATGTCGATGGGCAATCCCGACGGTGCGACCCCGGCGCACATCGTCGCCAAGCTCGTCGAGGTGGCGCAGCGCGAGGACACCCACGGCTATTCGACGTCGAAGGGCATCCCGCGCCTGCGCCGCGCGATCTCCCGCTGGTACCAGGAGCGATACGCCGCCGCGATCGACCCGGACACCGAGGCCGTCGTGACCATCGGCTCCAAGGAGGGCCTCGCGCACCTGATGCTCGCGACGCTGGAGCGGGGGGACACGGTGCTGGTCCCGGATCCGAGCTACCCGATCCACCTCTACGGCGCCGTGATCGCCGGCGCCGATATCCGCTCGGTGCCGAACTCGCCTGGCGTCGATTTCTTCGATGAGCTGGAAAGGGCGATCCGCGGCAGTTACCCGAAGCCGAAGATGATGATCCTCGGGTTTCCGTCCAATCCCACGGCGCAGTGTGTCGAGCTCGATTTCTTCGAGCGCGTCGTCGCACTCGCACGCCAGCACGACATCCTCGTCGTCCACGACCTCGCCTATGCCGACATCGTCTTCGACGGGTGGAAGGCGCCCTCGATCATGCAGGTGCCGGGTGCCAAGGACGTCGCCGTCGAGTTCTTCACGCTGTCCAAGAGTTACAACATGGCGGGCTGGCGCATCGGCTTCATGGTCGGCAACCCGGAGCTCGTCAGCGCACTCGCACGCATCAAGAGCTACCACGACTACGGCACTTTCACGCCGCTGCAGGTCGCCGCGATCGCCGCACTGGAAGGCGACCAGCAGTGCGTTCGCGACGTCTGCGCGACCTACCAGGCGCGACGCGACGTGCTGGTCCGGGGCCTGCACGAGGCGGGCTGGCCGGTCGAGAACCCGAAGGCATCGATGTATATCTGGGCGCGGATCCCGGAGCGCTATCGCGACCTGGGGTCGCTGGAATTCGCCAAGCTGCTGCTGCTTGAGGCGAAGGTGTCGGTGTCTCCCGGCATCGGCTTCGGCGGCCATGGCGACGGCCACGTGCGCTTTGCACTGATCGAGAACGAGAGCCGAATCCGCCAGGCCGTGCGCGGCATCAAGGCTATGCTGCGGAAATAAGAAAGGTTATAGCAAACAGCCGATTACGGCCGCCTGCAGAATATTCTGAATATCCATAGCCTTTCGTATACGATGCTTCTGAATGGTTATTGCTACTCGGAACTGACGTGTTCAGGACCCTGCCGCTGCAGCGACTCGACCGCGCGCTCGGACTCTGGCGCGCCCTGCCGGTGGTGCGCCCGCAGGGCGGCTGGCTGCATGCGATCCGCGGCGCCCTCGGCATGACGACGCGCCAGCTCGCCCGCAGCGTCGGAGTCTCGCAGGGCGCGGTCGTCGATGCCGAGCGCAACGAGGCTCAGGGCGACATCACGCTGAACACCCTCGGCCGCTATGCCGATGCGCTCGGCTGCGATGTGTTCTATGCACTGGTGCCGCGGCGGCCGCTGGCCCTGACCGTCGAGGCGCAGGCCCAGAAGGTGGCGCAGGACGAGGTGGCTCGGGTGCGAGAGGCGATGAATGCTGAGGACCGGGAGATCACCGTGGGCCAGGTCGACCGGGAAGTGGCGGCGCTGCGCACGCAGCTGCTTGCGGGCCGACGCTCGCGCCTGTGGCGCTGAACGGGCAGCGGACCCGGTGGAGCGGACGGCGCCGGCAAGCTTACGCCGGGGTGAGGTCCCGTGCCTGCGCGGCGGGCAGCACGCGGTGCATGCTGTGCACGCCATCCATGTCGATGTAGCAGCCCTGCAGGTGACGGATCCCCTGCTGCGGATCGAACGCGGTGCGACCGTGCAGCAGGCGGCGATTGTCGAACATCACCAGGTCGCCCCCCTGCAGCAGGAAGCGTATCTCGAAATGCTCGGATCGCAGCAGCCGGTCGAGCACTCTGCGCGCCGCGTAAAAGGCCGTCAGCGCCTGCGGCGACAACAGCGGCACGAAATCCAGCCGCGGGCTGAAGCGGATCGTGGCCAGCCGGCCCTGGCCGTCCAGCTCGATCAGCGGTGCATGGTGCACGAGGTCCGTCGTGGCATCGCGATAGCGGAACCTCACCGGCGTCGTGGCCAGGATCCTGAGCGCTTCGCGATCGACCTCGCGCAGGTGTTCGACGACGGCGTGGCCGTCGACGAGCGTTGAGAGGCCGCCGGTCGTCTCGTTGGCCAGGCAATGCAACAGCTGGATACCCGGGACCGGGTCCCGGTACGGATTGTCGGTGTGCGGGTCGAGCGCGAGGCTCGTGTACGCAAGGTCGGTTGCCCCGGGCTGGCTGCGGACGTCGAACATCAGCCCGAAGTTCGTGTCGCGCAGGCTGCCGAAGCGGCGCGCCACGTCGAGCACGGCCGCGGATTCACGCGGCACGTCGCTGAAGATCACGAAGCCGAGCGACAGGAAAGTCTGCGTGATACGCCGCAGCTGGTCGGGCGACGGCTCGGCTCGCCACGCGACGCGCGGCAGGTCAGGAAGCGCCGAGGTCCACGCCGTGCGCGCCGGCAGGCTGGCATCGTTGCCGGGAATCTCGGCCAGGATCTGCGCAGTGGTGAGCGTGGTGCGTGCACCATCGGCAAAGGCCAGTTCCCAGGTTCCCGTCCGCGTCTCCCCGACTCGCTCGAGACGGACGTCCGGGTCGAGGTCGGAGGGATCATAGAGTCGTTGCCCGGTCAGCGCATCGCAGCTCCGCGAGTCGGATGCGCGCTCCCGCAGCCACAGCGGGTGAATGCGCTGAGTCGAGCCGTCGCCGTGCACGAGTTCGAGACCGGGGGGCCGATGCGTGATCCGCAGTTGCATGTCCGGATCATCGCGTCCGTTCGCTGCGCCGTGAAGGCGCGCAGACGTTGCAACGGGTATAATCCCTGGTTATACCCATGTCGCTGCCGCCGCTCTCCACCCTGCGCGCCTTCGAGGCCGCCGCCCGCCTCGGTAGCATGTCCGCCGCCGCACGCGAGCTTTCCGTGAGCCAGCCGGCCATCAGCCGCACGCTGGCGCATCTCGAGAGTCACCTCGGCCAGCCGCTGTTCCGGCGCAGCCACCGCGGCCTGCAGCTGACAGACGCCGGCCGCACGCTGCAGCGTGGAGTCGACGGCGCATTCGCGACGCTGAGCGACGCCTGCGACGGCATCCGCGCGCCGGACAAGGACCGGACCGTCTGGCTGACCGCGAACTCCGGCTTCGCACAGCTGTGGCTCGCCGGCCGGCTGCCCGACCTGCGCCGGGTCCTGCCGACCTTGTACCTGCGGCTGACGACCAGCGACCACGACCGCGAGCTCGATGCCGGCGAGTACGACCTCCTGGTGCGCTTCGGCACCGGGCAGTGGCGCAGCTGCACGTCGACGCAGCTGCTGCCGGAGCGGGTGGTGCCGGTGTGCTCGCCCGCCTACCTGGCACGGCATCGCAGGCTCGCGAAAGCGGCCTCGCCTGCGGCCCTGGCCGGCGAGCACCTGCTGCACCTCGACGAGGCGAGTTCGCGCTGGCTCACCTGGGCCAGCTGGTTCGCGGCCCAGAGCATCACCCCGCGCCTCGAGCGACCGGCGCTGACGTATGCGAGCTATCCTCTGCTGCTGCAGGCCGCGCTTGCCGGCGAGGGTGTCGCGCTCGGCTGGCTGGCCCTCATCGAGCAGCATGTCAGCGACGGGCGCCTCGTGCCGCTGTTCACGCCGCTGCAGCGGGATACGCACGGTTACTTCCTGTGCCGGCCGCGCGGCAGGCGCATGTCGCAGGCGAAGGGCTTCCTCGTCGAGCAGCTCGCGACGTGGATCAGGGAACGCTGTACCGGTTGATCAGGCCCGTGCGAGGCGCTGCGCGCCGATGGGGAGCTTGCGCAGGCGCGTCCCTGTCGCCGCATGGATCGCGTTGCAGACCGCGGGTGCGACCAGTGCGACGGCCGGCTCGCCGATGCCGCCGGGCGGCTCCTCGCTCGGCAACAGATGAACCTCGATCGCGGGCATCTCGTTGATGCGCAGCACGCGGTAGCTGTTGAAGTTCTGCTGCTGGACGCGGCCGCCCTGCAGTGCAATGTCGCCCCACAGGGCCGCGGACAACCCGAAGACGATGCCGCCTTCGACCTGCGATTCGACGATCTTCGGGTTGACCATCTGGCCGCAGTCGACCACGCAGGTGATCCGGTGCACGCGGGGGGCGCCGGATTCGACAGAGATTTCCGCGACCTGCGCGAGCACAGTGCCATACCCCTCCATCAGCGCGAGCCCCTGGAAGCGGCCGGCCGCCACGCTGCCCCAGCCCGCCTGCCGCGCCGCCTCGTCGAGCACCCGCAGGTGACGCGGTTTGTCTGCCAGCAGGCTGCGGCGGAACTCCAGCGGCCCCTTGCCGGCAGCGACGGCAACCTCGTCCATGAAGCTCTCGATCGCGAAACAGTTGATCGCATGGCTGACCGAGCGCAGGTAGCCGTAATCCACGCCCACTTCCTGGCGCGTGTAGCGCACCAGCACGTTCGGTACCGCGTAGAAATAGTTCGCCGCTGCCTCGAGCACAGAATCGAACGGGTCCTTGCTGGTGGGGTCGAAACGGGCGGTCGCCGACGGACTCGTCGCATGAAAATCCCATGCCGTCAGCTGCCGGTGTGCATCGAGTGCCGCGCTGAGGCCGATCGCCGCAGGCGGCCGGTACAGGTCGTGCGTCATGTCGTCTTCGCGCGTCCAGATCAGCTTCACCGGGCGGCCGAGCGCTTTCGACGCTTCGACGGCAGCCGGGATGAAATCCGTCTCGAGACGCCGCCCGAAGGCCCCGCCGAGCAATGTCGTGAATACGCGGACCTTGTCCGGCGGGAGGCCAGCAGCCGTTGCGGCCGCAGCCTGCGCGAGTTGCTGCACCTGGGTGCCGACGTACAGGTCGCAGCCGTCGGCGCGCACATCCGCGGTGCAGTTCAGCGGCTCCATCGCCGCATGCGCCAGCATCGGCAGCTCGTAGACCGCGTCGATGCGGCGATGCGCTGATCGAAGCGCCAGCGCCGGATCCCCGTCGGTACGCGCTGCGAGGCTTGGCGCCTTTTGCAGCGCGTCGTCCAGCATCTTGCGGATCGCCGCATTGTCGAGCTGCGCGTTGTCGCCCTGATCCCAGTTGATCTGCAGCGCATCGCGCGCCTGCAGCGCCTGCCAGAAGTGATCGGCGACGACGATGACGCCGCTCGGGGAGCTCAGCACCTTGCGCACGCCCGGCAGCTTTTCGGCGGCTGCCGCATCGAAGGACGTGAGCTTGCCGCCGAGGACCGGACTCTGCGCGAGCGCGGCATGCAGCATCCCGGGAAGCCTGACGTCAATGCCGAACTCCGCGCTGCCGTCGACCTTGCGCGGTGTATCGAGGCGCGGCACGTTGCGGCCGATCAGCCGGAAGTCGGCAGCGCGCTTCAGCCGGACGTCCGTCGGGAGCGGCAGCGTTGCGGCCGCCGCGGCAAGCGCACCGTAGGTCAGCGATTTGCCGTCCGGACCCAACACGCTGCCCCTGTCGGCCCGGCAATCGGCAGCAGCGACTTTCCACTCCTGCGCCGCGGCGGCGATCAGCAGCGTGCGCGCCTGTGCGCCTGCCATGCGCAGCCTGTCCCAGGCATCGGAGACGCTGTTGCTGGTGCCCGTGATCTGGCCGCCGTTGCCCTTGTTCACGTAAGCATCGCCGACCGGAGCTGCGACGATGTGCACCGTCGCGACATCGATCTCCAGCTCCTCGGCGAGCAGCATGGGCAGCGCCGTGTAGACGCCCTGTCCCATTTCCGAGCGATCGACCAGCACCGTGATCGAGTTGTCGCCGCCTATCCTCAGCCACGCGTTCAGCTCGCCGCCCGCTGCCGCCGCACCTGCGCCCGTCTTCGGCCCGCTGCAGGCCGGCAGTGTCAGCGCGATCACGAGGCCGGCGCCGCCGGCCGTGGCAGCGGCGAGAAAATCGCGACGGTTCACCCCGGCGAAGTTCATGCGGGCGCGGGGCCGGCCGCGAGCAGTTCCGCGGCGCGATGGATCGCCGCGCGGATCCGCGGGTAGGTGCCGCAGCGGCAGATGTTGCCGGCCATCGCGGCATCGATGTCGGCATCGCTCGGGTGCGGATTCGTGCGCAGCAGTGCCGCGGCCGACATCAGCTGCCCCGACTGGCAGTAGCCGCACTGCGGCACGTCGAACTCGATCCAGGCCTTCTGCAGTACATGACTGCGATCGGGCGAGAGGCCCTCGATCGTCGTGACCGACTTGCCGTCCAGCGCAGCGAGCGGCACGGAACAGGAGCGTACCGGCGCGCCGTCGATATGCACGGTACAGGCTCCACAGAGGGCCTTGCCGCAACCGAATTTCGTGCCGGTGAGTCCGAGATGGTCGCGCAGCACCCACAGCAGCGGCGTGTGCGGATCGGCATCGGTCTCGAGGATTCTGGAATTGACGGTCAGCTTGATCATGGTCGGCACTGCGATGGTACCGCGGAGGCAGGCTTTAGGGGAACTTCGGTGTACGATCGCGCCATGACAACGAAGGACCCTTTTTATGCGCGCGTCGTCGCGCTGATCGTCGCCGGGGCGCTCGGCTACGCGCTGTTCCTGATCTTTGCGCCGTTTGCCGGGGAGCTGTGCTGGGCGGCGTTTCTGGCCTTTCTGCTGCATCCCGTCAACCTGCGGTTGCGTCGGCGGCTCAGGGGCCGCAGCCGGGCAGCCGGCCTGCTGACGGTCGTGGTGCCCCTCGGCGTGCTGCTGCCGTTCTCGGCGCTGTCGGTGGCCTTCGTCGCGCAGATTCGCACGCTGTCGGCGCAACTGCAGGCCGCAGCCGCCGGTGCGGACGTACATTCGTTGGCTGACCTGCAGAACTTCTCCTGGTTCGCAGCGCTGGACCGGTGGCTTGCGGACAATTTTGACATTTCCGCGGAGACGATCCAGGGCTGGCTGGTGTCGGGCACCCACACGATGCTGGAACATGCGGCGGGGATCGGCGGCTCGCTGTTCCTCGGTACCGTCAATTCCCTGTTCGGACTCGCGCTCACGCTCGCGCTGCTGTTCTTTTTCCTGTGCGACGGGGACGCGATGCTGGAGCGCGCGCGCGGGCTGATCCCGCTGAGCGAGGCGCGCACGTCACGGCTGCTTGCTGACCTCGGCGGAATTGCCCGGGCGATCGTCTTCGGCACGACGCTGACCGCGCTGCTGCAGGGGCTGTTGCTGGGCATCGGCTTTCGCGTCGTCGGCCTGCCGTCGCCGGTCGTGTTCGGCGTGCTCGGTGCGCTGATCGCGATGCTTCCCTTCGGGGGCACCGCGTTGATCTGGGTACCGGCGACCGCGTGGCTGTTCCTCGACCATCACGCGGGCCTCGGCACGCTGATGGCGATCTGGGGCCTGGTCCTCTCCGGCCTCGATAACGTGCTGAAGCCGATGCTTATCTCGGGACGCGCGACGGTCTCAACGCTGGTCGTGTTCCTCGGCGTGCTGGGCGGCATCGCCGCGTTCGGTGCGATCGGCATGATCGCCGGGCCCATCCTGGTGTCACTCGCCCTCGCGTTGCTGGAATTTGCTGAGGAAGAACGGGGCCGCGCTGCAGTACAATCCGCGCCCTGATGGACGTATCCCACCTTCTCGATTCGCTCAACGACGCGCAGCGCCAGGCCGTGGCCGCGCCGCTCGCCCCTGCCCTGATCCTCGCCGGCGCCGGCAGCGGCAAGACCCGCGTGCTCGTGCATCGCATCGCCTGGCTGGTCCAGGTCGAGGGCGCCTCGCCGCTGGGCATCCTCGCGGTGACTTTCACGAACAAGGCCGCGGCGGAGATGCGCGGCCGCATCGAGACGCTCCTCGGTATCCCGGGGGGCGCGATGTGGATCGGCACCTTCCATGGGCTCGCTCACCGGCTGCTGCGACGCCACTGGCGCGAGGCCGGGCTGCCGCAGACATTCCAGATCCTCGATTCCGAGGATCAGGCGCGGCTGCTGCGCAAGGTGCTGAAGGCGCTGGACCTCGATGAGACCCGCTGGGTGCCGCGTGAGATCCAGTGGTTCATCAATGCGCAGAAGGACGAGGGCCTGCGGCCGAAGGCGCTGAAGGACGACAATGACCTGACGCGCCGCCAGCTGATCGCGATCTACCAGGCCTACGAGGATGCCTGCGCGCGGGCCGGCGTCGTCGATTTTGCGGAACTGCTGCTGCGCGCCTATGAGCTGTGGCGCGACAACCCGGGGCTGCTCGCGGCCTATCGCGAGCGCTTCCGGCACGTGCTGGTCGACGAGTTCCAGGACACCAACACGATCCAGTACAAGTGGTTCACGCTGCTCGCCGGCGGCGGCGGCCTGCCGTTCGCAGTCGGTGACGACGACCAGTCGATCTATCGCTGGCGTGGCGCCAAGGCGGAGAACCTGAACCAGTTCCGTCGCGATTTTCCTGCGGCGACGCTGTACAAGCTGGAACAGAACTACCGTTCGACGGGCACGATCCTGAAGGCCGCGAACGCGCTGATCGCCAACAATGCTGGGCGGCTCGGCAAGACACTGTGGACCAGCGGCGAGGACGGCGAGCGGATCCGGCTGTATGCGGCGTTCAACGAGCGCGACGAGGCGGATTTTGTCGTCAACCGGATCCGCGAGTGGACCGAGCAGGGCGGGGCGCGGCGCGAGGTTGCCGTGCTGTACCGCTCGAACGCCCAGTCACGCGTCTTCGAGGAAGCGTTCCTGAATGCGCGCCTGCCCTACAAGGTATATGGCGGGCTGCGCTTCTTCGAGCGCGCTGAAATCAAGGACGCGCTCGCCTACCTGCGGCTGACCTCGAGCCGCAGCGATGACACCTCGTTCGAGCGCGTCGTGAACCTGCCCACCCGCGGCATTGGCGCAAAGACCGTTGACGGGCTGCGCGATGCAGCGCGTGCCGGGGGTTCCTCGCTGTGGGACGCCGCGGTCACCGCAATGCCGGCGTTGCCGCAGCGCGCGGCGCAATCCCTGGGTGCGTTCCTGGCGCTGATCGAGCGGCTCAGCCGCGAGATCTCGGGCCTCGAGCTGCACGAACAGGTCGATCACGTGATCCAGATGAGCGGGCTGATCGAGCACTTCAAGAAGGAGAAGGGCGACCGCGGCGAGGGTCGCATCGACAACCTGCTCGAACTGGTCAGCGCCGCCCGCGGCTTCACCCCGGACACCGAGGACGAGGCGATCGCGACGATGTCACCGCTGAACGCGTTCCTGGCGCATGCGGTGCTGGAATCCGGCGAGGGGCAGGCGGACGAATGGGACGACTGCATCCAGATGATGACGCTGCACACCGCCAAGGGACTCGAGTTCCCGGTCGTGTTCCTGGTCGGGATGGAGGACGGCCTGTTTCCGCACCAGCGTTCGGTCGCCGACCTCGCGGGTCTCGAGGAAGAACGGCGCCTGTGCTATGTCGGAGCGACGCGCGCGATGCGTCGCCTGTACCTGACCTACGCCGAGCAGCGCCGCATGTACGGGGTCGACACCTACGGCCAGCCGTCGCGGTTCCTGTCCGAGCTGCCGGCGGAACTGATCGAGGAGGTCCGGCCGAGGGTGCAGGTGTCGCGCCCGACCTTCATCCCGCGCAACAGCACCGTCGAGACGCCGGTGGTGGGCATGCGGATGGGAAGCCGCGTCAGGCATGGCAAGTTCGGCGACGGTGTGATCCTCAATTTCGAGGGGAATGGCCCCCACGCACGGGTCCAGGTCAACTTTGAGCGCCAGGGGACCAAATGGTTGATGGTTTCATATGCCAATCTGGAGCTGGTTTAGACGTACACCTGGTAAGTTTTTCCCACTTCTGTGATATTTTCCTATTGTGGGTATGATTGACGTTTTATTTGCTGATTTTTGATCATCAGTGGCTTTATTTAATACCATGATCGCTTTATTGCAGCGGGTAGTGGAATCTTCGGTCCGTGTCGATGGCGCAATCGTCGCCGCGATAGGCCCCGGGCTCCTCGCGCTGATCGGGGTCCGTCCCGCGGACACGGCTGCGGACGCCGAGCGGCTGCTGGACCGCATGTTGCGCTACCGGATATTTGCCGATGCCGATGGCCGGATGAACCGCAGCCTGATCGAGGTGCGGGGCGGCCTGCTGCTCGTTCCGCAGTTCACGCTCGCGGCCGATACCGCCAGGGGCCTGCGGCCGGGGTTTTCGCATGCTGCGCCGCCGGCGCTCGGGCGCGAGCTGTTCGACACACTCGTCACTGCCGCTGGCGCGCGCCATGCGCCGCTGGCGAGCGGCGTATTCGGCGCCCATATGCAGGTGTCGCTGACCAACGACGGGCCGGTCACGATCTGGCTCGAGAGCTGATTTCAGGGCTTTATGAACCGGGTGTGTGACCCGGTGGTCAAACAGTACCGGTTCTTTGGCGTATCATTGCCGCCTCAAACGCTGCACGGCGGATCTGGAGAAAGCTCATGTTCGATACTCGAATGCTGGTAGTGATCCTGCTGATCGCGCTGGTGGTCTTCGGCACCAAGCGCCTGCGCACCATCGGCACGGATCTCGGCGCCGCGGTGAAGGGCTTCAAGCAGGCCATGAACGACGGCGAGCACGAGGAAGAGGCCAAGCAGCTGAAACAGGACAAGGACGCGGATTTCGACACCGCGGCGAAGCGCGAGGCCGACGCGAAGACGCCGCCCAAAACCAACGCCTGAAGCCCCATGCTGGATTTCGGGTTCTCTGAGATCGTCGTCACGTCGATGATCGCGCTGGTCGTGCTGGGGCCGAAAAGGCTGCCGGGCGTCATGCGGAAAGTAGGCGGCTGGATGGGGCGCGCGCGCGTGATGGCGAGGCAGCTGTCCGACCAGCTCGAGCGTGAGATCAATGCCGAGGAGATCCTGCGCCAGACGGAGAAGCGCCCCGTGACGCCGCCGGTGCCTGCCACGCCACTGCCGGGCGCGGCGCCGGCGCCCACTGCAGCGAGTCCGGCCGCCGAGGCCCCGCCCGCCGCGCACCTGCCGCCGCTGGCACCCGATGTGCTCCCGGCCAAGGCCGAGGCTCCCGCCGCGCATCCCGCCGAACCGGCGCCATGAGCGAGCCGGACAAGGAATCCGAGCTGGCCGAAGGCACGCTGATCTCGCACCTCCTCGAGCTGCGCGACCGGCTGATGAAAGCGATCTTCGCCGTTGCGATCTGCAGCATCCCGTGCCTGCTCTACATGAACCAGCTGTTCACGTTCATTGCGAAGCCGCTGATCGCGAAGCTGCCCGCCGGCGCCAGCCTGATCGCGACCAGCGTCGTCGCGCCGTTCACCGTGCCGTTCAAGCTCGCCTTCCTGCTCGCGCTCGGCATCGCAATGCCGTTCGTGCTGTACCAGGCCTGGGCCTTCGTCGCCCCGGGGCTGTACCGCCACGAGAAGAAGCTCGCGATACCCTTGCTGCTGTCCAGCGTCGTGCTGTTCTACGTCGGTGCGGCCTTTGCCTACTATCTCGTGTTTCCGGCGATGCTCGGCTTCTTCGTGTCGACGACGCCGGCGGGCGTGCAGATGATGACCGACATGGGCAGCTACCTGGATTTCGTGATGATCCTGTTGCTGTCGTTCGGCGCTGCGTTCGAGGTGCCGGTGGCCACGGTGCTGCTGGTGTGGACCGGCATCGTGAAGCTCGAGACGCTGACCCGCAACCGCGGCATCGTGCTGCTCGGCATCTTCATTTTCGCGGCGTTCGTGACGCCGCCGGATGCCGTATCGCAGAGCTTCATGGCGGTGCCGATGTACGTGCTGTACGAGATCGGCATCATCATGGCGAAGCTGCTGCTGCGCGAGAAGCTTGCCGCGCGAGATGCCCAACCACCGTCACCATAAATTCAAGGTCGGCATCTGCCTCGCGGCCGTCTACCTGATCTGGGGTTCGAGCTTCCTGTTCTCGAAGATCGCGGTGCGCTCGCTGCCCGTCGCATTGCTGTCCGGATCGCGCTTCCTGATCGCCGGGACCATCCTGGCGCTGGTCGCCAGGGTCTCCGGCGGCGCAGTCTGGCCGCGTACGCGGCGCGAGTGGCTGCAGGGCGTCGTGCTGGGGATCCTGATGGTCGTCGCCAGCAACGGCCTCAATCTGTGGGCGATTCAGTACATGCCGAGCAACCAGTCGGCGCTGCTGAACAGCACCGCGGCCTTCTGGATCGCCGGTTTCGGGGTGTTCGGCGCGCGCGGCCACCCGCTGTCGCGACGCGCCGTCGCGGGCCTCGTGACCGGCTTCGTCGGCACGGCGCTGATGCTGATTCCGGACGGACATCTGCCGACCGCGGCGATCGTCGCGCAGTCCGCTGCGCTGCTCGGCTGTCTGTCGTGGTCGCTGGGGACGCTGTACTACCGCAGCCTGGAGACCCGTGTCAGCCCGCTGATGCTGACCGCGATGCAGATGTGGTTCGGCGGCGCGATGATGTTCGCCTGGGGTCTCGCCAGCGGCGATGTCGCGCGCTGGCATATGGATGCCGCGGGCCTCGTGGCCTTCGCCTACCTGACGCTGTTCAGCTCCTGCCTGGCCTACACCGCGTACGGCTGGCTGTCCCGCAATACGCGCCCGGCGCTGATCGGCACCTACAGTTACGTCAATCCGCTGATCGCAGCCTTCTTTGGCTGGGAGTTCCTCGACGAACGCCTGTCGGCGACGCAGATCGCGGGCATGCTGATCGTGATCGTCGGCGTGCTGTTCGTGACGCTGCCGGCGACGCTGCACGGCGCGACGGAAAACGCGGAGGCTCCGCCTACAGGCGCCTGACGATGACGTCGACGCGGCCCTTCGGACCTACGAACCAGGAGCCGACGATGCTGACCGCACTGCACAGCAGCGCCGTCCAGAAAGCCGCCCAGAATCCGGCGACGTGCATGCCGGGCAGTATCCACGCGACCAGCGCGACCATGCCCGCATTGATGACCAGCAGGAAGAAACCCAGCGTGAACAGCGTCATCGGCAGCGTCAACACGATCGCGACGGGACGCACGACGGCATTGACGAGCCCCAGCATGAGCCCCGCGAGCACCAGCGTGCCGGGACCGTCGATCGAGACGCCGCTGACCCAGGCAGTCGCGAGCCAGAGCCCGAGAGCCACAATCAGTCCGCGAACCAGGAAGCCGGGCATGTCGTGTCCCCACTCAGGGACCGGAATGGTCCCGGGTCGATAATGACGCCGGGCGCCGGAAAATCAAGTCAGCCGAAGCCGCGCAGCGGCCCATCGACCGCAACCAGTGACGGCTTCGGGCGCGGCGGATTCTCCAGCGTGGTCTTGAGGCGTGCGAGGTTGCGCTCCCAGCCGGTGCGGATGCGCACGTAGGCCCGGTCCCAGTCCCTGCTCTCGGGGATGCCGGAACCGAGCACACGCAGTGCGACCAGGCGATCGCCGCGCCGCACATCGAGCAGGAGGTCGTCGACCAGCGCGCTGTCGGTGGGCGGCAGTTTCGGGTCGGGCAGGTAGATCAGCCGCAGCCGGCGATTCTCCTCGAAGACGTCGACCTGCGCCTCGCGGCACGCGGCGCCAGGGCGTCCGAAGCGATAAAGACCATGGCGGCGCGGGTCGATCGCGGCCTCCTTCCCCGACCAGATGCGCACCAGGCGCGGATCGGTGAGCGCACGCCACACCCTCGCAAGGGGCACGCGCAATTCAACGAGATGGGCATAACCGCGCGTGCCGCCGCGCTGCAGAAGCTGGGATTGATTCATTGGGTGATAGAATCCCATTAACCAACGAGGGGCATCCATGGCATATGTGAATATCGTGACCGCGCTCGCAGTTTTGCAATTCATCGCTTTCGGCTTCCTCGTCGGCAGCGCGCGCGTGCGCTATGGGGTCAAGGCCCCCGCAATCAGCGGCGATCCCGTCTTCGAACGCTATTTCCGTGTGCAGATGAACACGCTGGAACAGCTGGTGGCCCTGATCCCGGGGCTCTACCTTTTCAGCCATTATTTCAATCCGCTCCTCGCCGCTGCGCTCGGCGTCGTTTATCTGGTGGGGCGTGTGCTGTACGCTTCGAGTTATATCGCTGACCCCGCGAAGCGCGGGGCGGGATACGGCGTGACTTTTCTGCCGATCGTGATCCTGCTCTTCGGCGGGATCTTCGGCGCAGTCCGGGAGCTGATCTGATTCGATTGTAGAACATAGGCTGGGGTGGCTCTGTTGAGAGCCTGAGATGCACGCGGGCGCGCAATGCGCACAGCGGCGAACCCATAGAACCTGATCCGGTTAATACCGGCGGAGGGAGCATGCTTCGAATTTGTAGCGTCGTTGTTTTTCTGCTTTGCCTGTCCCTGGCCGCGGCCGGGACGGCCGCAGCTGCCACAGCGGGACCCGACGGTGAGCTCGACGAGATCGTCGTCACCGCGACGCTGCGCAACCAGCCCCAGGTTGACTATGCGGGCAGCGCCAGCGTGCTCGACGCCGCGACGCTGCGCGCGGCCGGACAGGTCAACTTCGAGGACGTGCTGGCGCTGGTACCCAACCTGAACTGGGCCGGCGATACCTCGCTGCCGCGCTATTTCCAGATCCGCGGCATCGGCGAGCTGCAGCAATACCAGGGTGCGCCGAACCCCTCCGTCGGCGTCCTGATCGACGATATCGATTTCAGTGGATTGGGGGGCGCCGCGACGCTGTTCGACATCGACCAGATCGAGGTGCTGCACGGGCCGCAGGGAACTCTGTATGGCGCAAATGCACTCGCCGGCCTCATCTACGTGCGCAGCGCCGCCCCTGCCGATCAGTTCGGCGGCCGTGTCGAGCTTCAGGGCGGCGACTTCGGCACCCGCAGCTACGGCGCCGTATTGACGGGACCCGTGCCGGAACTGGATTCCGCCTTCCGGCTCGCGGTGCAGCACTACACGAGCGATGGCTACTACTACAACGCCTACCTGCACCGCGACACGGACCGTCGCGACGAGCTGACCGTGCGCGGCCGCTGGCGTTTCCAGCCGGACGAGGACCTGCGCATCGACCTGTCGCTGCTGCGCGTGCAGATCAACAATGGCTACGATGAGTGGACGCTCAACGGCTTGCGTACGACCGAGTCGGACCAGCCCGGCGCCGACGTACAGTACTCGACCGGTGCGTCGGCGCGCGCGACATGGACGGGCTGGCGCAGCGCCACGGTGACGGCGATCGCGACTCACGCGGTCAGCGACATCCGTTACAGCTACGACGGCGACTGGGGCAATCCGCTGCAGTGGGCCCCGTACACCTACGAATACACCGAAGACCAGCTGCGCCACCGCAGTGCCGACAGCCTGGAGCTGCGCGTCGCGAGTACGGCGGCGCCTCACGGGCCCGGCTGGCTGGTGGGCGCCTACGCATCACAGCTGCACGAGACGCTGACCGACGCGAGTGCCGGGCTGTACATCGATCCTTTCGACCCGGGCGCCGACTCACAGGGCCTGGCCATCCTGCAGAGTCGCTATCAGGCGCGCAGCGGCGCGCTCTACGGCCAGCTCGATGGCGACCTCGGCGAGCGTACGCGCTGGTCCCTCGGCCTGCGCGGCGAGCGGCGCACGACGGGCTATTCCGACAATACGCCGAACTTCTTCGGCCCGGCGAACAACCTGTGGGGCGGGCATGCGTCGCTCGACTATGCTCTCGGCCGCGACCAGCATCTCTATGCGCTGCTCGCGCGTGGCTACAAGGCGGGTGGCTTCAACCTCAGCCCGGGACTGCCCGCCGGCGAGCTCACGTTCAGCCCGGAGTCGGACATCAACCTCGAGGTCGGCGACAAACTCGTGGCGCTGCGCGGCCGGCTCCACGTGGAGGCGGCACTGTTCTATATCGAGCGGCATGCGCCGCAGCTGCTGACCGGCACGCAGAATGACCCCGACGATCCGGATCTTTTTGTGTACTACACCGGTAACGCGCGCTCAGGCTACAACGCCGGCCTCGAGTCGAGCGCCGAATGGCAGGCCACGCCGACGCTGACGCTGGGTGGCTCGCTCGGGCTGCTCGCAACGCAGTACCGCGGATTCGTGCAGAACGATGTCGTGCTCCCCGATCGCGAGCTGCCGCACGCGCCGCCCTGGCAGGCCGCCGTGCATGCGGGGTGGCACGGCGCGTCGGGCGCGTTTGCCCGCGTCGACGTGACCGGACAGGGCAGCTTCTACTACGACATGCCGCCGAATCCGACCACGTCGACCCGCTACGGCGTCGTAGGCATCAAGGGGGGCTGGCGCAATGAGCGGCTGGAGATGGCCGCCTGGATCCGCAACGCGACCAACCACGACTACACGGTGCGCGGCTTCTACTTCGGCGACCGGCCGCCGGATTTCCCCAACACGCTGTACACGCAGCTCGGCGATCCGCGCATGTTCGGCGTGCAGCTCACTGCGAGCTTCTAGGCGGCAAGCTCGCCGGGCTGCGTGGCCGGGCGTGCCCCGCGCTTGTAGCGCCGGTTCAGGACGATGACGACCGCAGCGCTCGTGAGTACCGGGCCGAACCATGCCAGGTAGGTAATCGCGTCGGACCAGCTCGCGGGCACGAAATGCCGCAGGCCCAGGTTCAGGAATGCGATGTGCGCAGCCGCAGCGCTGCCGATGATGCCGGTGTAGTGGCGCTGCAGCCACCAGTTACGGTCCGCGCTTCTAAAGCGCGCAACCCGGACCATACGCAGACCGAGCGACAGGCCGATCACCGACATTCCCGCGAGCAGCCAGGAGCCCTCGATGATGCCGAGCAGCAGCACAGCCGCGCCCGCAGCGACATTCAGCCACGCGACCGGCCGGTAGGGCATCGCCAGATACGACAGGAAGGATCCGCGGCGGCGGACGGCGCGCAAGGCCAGCCAGGCGGACGATCCGGTCACGAGCGCAAGGTAGAGCAGGAACACGCCGGAAGCGGGATTGCCGCGCACGAACGCAAACACGGCCATCGGCACCGCCGTCAGCAGGATCCCCAGCATCGCGAGGAGATAGACACCGCCGACGCTGCGATGCAGGCGTGTGCCTTTCTGCAGCACGGCGGTGATCCAGAATGACGCGAGTGCAATGACGCCGATGCCGATGTGCAGGTTGCGCAGGATGTCGTAGAAATTCATGCCGTTCTCCGCTGTGGGGTCGATGGTTCATCGTCGCCGTTCACGGCGCGCCGTCCCAGTGCCGGAGGTCATGCAGCAGGGTGCCGGAAGTCATATCGCCGGAGCGGATGCTTGTGATCCCGGCGCCGGTGCGGTATTGCTGGCGCGTGTTCACACGCTCATCCGTTGCGGCGATATCCCCGGCATTCCGGCCACTGCACCTCGCCGGCTGTGTGGCGTGGCTCGCCACCAGCATAGGCATCTGGGAGGAGAGCAGCCGCTGGCAGCCCCTCGGCGGACTTCCGGCTCGGGTTGCGGCGGTGGCGCTGCTCGGGGTCTTCCTGGCTGCGTTTGTCTGTGTGCGGCCGCCGCGCGGCGACGCGGCGCCGCGGCGCGGTCGGATCGGCGTTATCGTCGCGGTAATGGTCGCCGCGACCTTCGGCCTGATGGCGCTCGGGGCATCCGGTTTGACGGCCATCCTGCTGATCATCACCGCAGTCGTTGCGGCTTCGAACTTCGGGCCGCGTCTGACCGCCGCCGTACTGATCGCCTGCAACCTCGGCTTCTACGGGATCGTGCGCTGGCTGTGGCAGGTGCCCGACCCACTGTTGCTGGTGCTGGTCTACGGCAGCTTCGGGGCATTCGCGGCGGTCTCGTCGGGCACGCGAGCCCGCTCGGAGGCGGCTGCGATGGAACTGCGCCGGGTCAACGCGGAGCTGCTGGCGACCCGCGCCCTGCTCGCCGAAAGCGCCCGCGACAGCGAGCGGCTGCGGGTGTCCCGCGAGCTGCACGACGTCACCGGGCACAAGCTGACCGCGCTGAACCTGAACCTGGAGCTGCTGCGCCACGACGCCGGAATTGGCGCGCGACGTGAACTGGCCACCGCCAGCCAGCTGGGCTCAGAACTGCTGTCCGACATTCGCGCTGTAGTCTCCCGGCTGCGCAGCGATGACGGCATCGACCTGCGCGAGGCGCTGCGGCGCCTGGCCGAGCCCTTTCCGCGGCCGACGATCCGCATCGATGTGCAGGAAGGGCTGCGGGTGCGCAGCACCGAGGTGGCCGAGGTGCTGCTGCGTGCGGCCCAGGAAGCACTGACCAACAGTGTCCGCCACGCGGGGGCGAGCCATATCTGGGTGTCGCTGCAGCCCGGAGCCGATCGTATCGATCTGGTCGTCGCGGACGATGGGCCCTTTACCGGCAGCTATACGGCCGGCAATGGACTGACCGGGCTGCGTGAGCGCGTCGAGGGCATAGGCGGGAGCGTCGGCATCGACCGCTCGGACCACGGCGGCCTGCAGCTGACGGTCCACGTCCCGGCGCAGAGTGCCGGATGACGCTGCGAATTGCCCTTGCGGACGACCAGGCCCTGGTGCGCGAAGGGCTGAAGGCGCTGTTGCAGCGGCTCGGCGTCGAGGTGCTGGTTGAAGCGGAGGACGGCGCGGCCCTGCTCGCGGGTGTCGCGGACGTGCCGGTCGATGTCATCGTATCGGACGTGCGGATGCCGGGCTTGGACGGGATCGCGATGCTGCGCGAGCTGCGGCGCCGCGGCAGTGTCACGCCGGTGATCATGCTGACGACTTTCGACGATGAGGGCCTGATGATCGCCGCCGTCGAGGCGGGTGCGCAGGGGTTCCTGATGAAGGGCGCCTCGGCGGCGGAACTGCGCGATGCAATCCAGCGGGTCCACCGCGGCGAACAGTGGCTGGCGCCGGTGACCGTGGATCCGCTGCGCGTCCGGCTCGCTCCCCGCGACGCGGCGCCGCCGAACGGCGAATTCACGGCCCGCGAGGTCGAGATCCTGCGGCTGCTTGCCGGCGGCTATTCCAACAAGGAAATCGCGCGCAGCCTGAACCTCGCCGAGGGCACGGTGAAGAACTACGTCTCGGACATCCTCGCCAAGCTCGGCACGCGCGACCGGACGCGAGCGGTGCTGAAGGCCATCACGCTGCGGATCGTCTAACAGCCGCTGGCGTACATTCTCCGTGTTGTGACTCGCGCTACTGCGCAGCGCCGTCAGGAGTACTTGCGCGCTCGTACCGGGGCAGGTTGTCGGTGACGGCGAGCCAGGGGAGTTTTTCGGCCCAATGCACGTGGAAGCTGGGCGGATAGGTCGCTGGATTGTCGAAGGTTGGCGTATAGAGATGAATCTCGCCCGGCCACCGGGTTGCGCGGTAGGACAACGGTGTTCCGCAGTTGGCACAGTAGCTTCGCTCTACCCCGGCCGATGAGCTGAACAGCCGCCTGGCATCGCCGCGGAATCGTACGCTGCCCTCGCTGAATCCAACGAAGGCAGCCACCGGAGCCGCGGTGGCACGACGGCAGCTCTCGCAGTTGAGCCCCCTCATGCGCGGCCGTCATGAAGCCGGCACTATCGAGCTGGACGCAGCCGTACCCGGCAGCTGTGGCGCACTCCGGCAGCCGTTCCAGCATGGCACTGCCCAGGCCCGATGCGGCGCAGGCAGGTTATTCCAACAGCATCCTTTATCAATATGAGCGACACCGTCCTCGACGGCCACCGTGACGCAACCCGCCAAAGCGATATCGTTCGGCGCTATCATCGTTCCCCAAATCGGTCCCCCAGCAGCCAGGAGAGGCCCATGATCGCGCACACTTCCCTTCCCGTCAGCAACTATCCGCGCGCCAAGCGCTACTACTCTGCTGTGCTGCAGCCGCTGGGGTACACCAACAACATGGAGTACGGCGAGAGCGCTGGCTTCAACGACGGCAAGAACACCGACTTCTGGATCACCCACAGGAAGGTGATCGTACCGCTGCACCTGGCGTTCGAGGCACGCAGCAGCAGCGAGGTGAAGGCGTTCCATGCAGCGGCGCTCGCAGCCGGCGGCCGCGACAACGGCGCTCCCGGCTATCGGGATTACTGGCCGGGCTACTACGCAGCGTTCGTGTATGACCCGGATGGGCACAATATTGAGGCGGTCTGGTACGACTACAGCAAGGTGAAGTAGATCCCGTGTAGACGGTCGCATGCGGCGGGCGGGGTGCAGCTTTGCCATTGCGGCAACAGAAGACGAGAATTCTCAGCGCGGCTTTGCCGTCCTATACTCACGGCAAGCCGTGCACATGCATCGCCGGCAGGATTATGCGTCCGTTCTTTCCAGGGGGAGCCTCTTGACCACTACTCGTCGTGATCTCCTGACCGCCGCCGTCACCGCAGCGGCCGGGGCCGCTGCCTCGGCAACCCTCGCCCAGGGGAATCCCGCAGGGGACGCGCACGAGCACGAGCATGACCATGATCACCAGGACGTACCCGGAGACCCGGCTCTGCGCGTCAAAGCCTTGGAATCAATTCTGGTTGCGAAAGGTCTGGTGGATCCTGCCGCCCTCGATGCGCTGGTCGATACCTATGAGAACAAGATCGGTCCCCGCAATGGCGCGAAAGTCGTTGCACGAGCCTGGACCGACCCTGAGTACAAAAAGCGCCTCCTGACAGATGCCACTGCGGCAATCGCCGAGCTGGGTTATCGCGGCCTGGAAGGCGACCAGATGGTCGTCGTGGAGAACACACCGCAGGTCCACAACCTGGTCGTCTGTACCCTCTGCTCCTGTTACCCGTGGCCGGTCCTGGGGCTGCCGCCGGTCTGGTACAAATCCTCCGCCTACCGTGCAAGGTCCGTGATCGATCCGCGTAGGGTACTACGCGATTTCGGCTGGGCTCTGCCCGACGAGGTGGAGGTGCGTGTCTGGGACAGTACCGCGGAGCTGCGCTACCTCGTGTTGCCCGAGCGACCGGCAGGAACCGATCACCTCACGGAAGCAGAACTTGCCGCACTCGTGACCCGCGATGCCATGGTGGGAGTGCGTCAGGTTCCGGCGTCGCGGTCGGAGCGTTCCTCGTGAATGGAATCCATGACATGGGCGGCATGCAGGACTTCGGCCCCGTGCAGCCAGAATGCCATGAACCGGTGTTCCACTCTCGCTGGGAGGCGCGGGCGTTTGCGCTGTGGATGGCGGTGCCTGGTGACTGGTCAATTAATGCAGATCGCTTTGAGAAGGAGCTGATCGCGCCGGCGGATTATCTGCGGATGCGCTATTACGAGAAAATCGCCGTCGGGATCGAGGAACTGTCGGTCAAGACGCAGCTGCTGACGCGCGAGGAGCTTGCATCTGGCAGGTCGATCGTGCCGCTGCCGCCCTCGGTGGAAGTGCTCAAAGCCCTGGACGTGCCCGCGATGATTGCCAAGGGCTATACGGCCCGTCGGGATGTCGAGGTGAAGCCACAATTTTTGATCGGGCAACGGGTGCGGGCGCGAAACGTACACCCTATCGGTCATACACGGCTGCCGCGCTATGCGCGGGGCAAGGTCGGCACCATTATCCGTGATCATGGGGTGTTCGTCTTTCCTGACAGCGATGCGCAGGGACTGGGTGAGAGGCCTCAGCACGTCTATTCCGCCCGCTTCAGCGCCCACGAGCTATGGGGGGCGACAGCCAATTCCCGCGATGCGGTCTACCTCAACCTCTGGGACGATCACCTTGAGTCCGCCTGATTTCATGGCGCCGGCGGCCACGCTCGCGCTGCTGCCTCAATTGCCGCGCGCTAACGATGAGCCGGTCTTTGCGGAGCCCTGGCAGGCGACCGCTTTCGCACTCGCGGTGCGCCTGTCGAGCGAAGGTCACTTCACCTGGACGGAGTGGGCGGCAACGCTGGCGCAGGAATTGAAATCCGCTGCGGATCGCGGCGAGCCAGACGATGGCTCGCACTACTACCTGCATTGGTTGGCGGCACTTGAGCGCCTGGTGGTCGCCAAAAACCTGTCGGATTCGGATGCGTTGCTCTCGCGCAAGGAGGCTTGGGCCGATGCCTATCGGCACACACCGCACGGTCAACCTGTAGTGCTGGGCGGTAATACGGGTAGCTGACACCAGAGTCGGGCCCTCCGGCCTATGTATTTTGCGACTTCTGGCAGACCGAATGAGTCTGATTGCCGCCTTGCTCCAAGCCGGCCAATAGCGCGAAGTTACCAGTGTCCAGCGCTCAACCGACACTTCTGACCCGAAGCGGTCATCCGGCATCGGCAGCTTTGCGGCGTCCAACCTTTTGGGCGCCGCGCATTGAACCCCTCGCGATGACGCAGACTGCACGCTTTGATACGCTACTGGAATGAGAATCACGGTGGTCTCTATCGTTGCTTACTTGGCGTTGCATCCGGCAACCTCCCTTGCTGGCGCACCCGAAACTTACGAACAGTTAAAGTTGCTTGCCGGCGAGTGGGAGGCGGAACTCCCGGGGTTCGGAAAATTGACCAGCAGCGTTCGAGTGGTCTCCAATGGAAAGGCAATCGAGGAAATCATCGGCACGCCCAAGGACAACGAACTTTCCATCTACACCCTGAATGACGACAGAATTTTATTAACGCATTACTGCGCGATGACCCCCGACGGACACCAGGTACGGATGCAGACACAACGACTCGGTTCGGCTTTGGATCACCTCGACTTTCGTTTTGCGAGTGCAACCAACCTGCGGAGTCATACAGCGCCGCACATGCGACGAGTGACTATGGCGATCTTGGATCGCGATCACTACTCCGAACTGTGGACAAAAATTGAGAATGGCAAAGAGACCGTATTCGATCTGAAGTTCATCCGGCGCTAGTTGGGTGGAATCTGACGCCAAGGCCGAAAGGTCAAAACTGACCCACCTCTGCCGTTCACGAACGGCGGCTTTCGGGTGCGACTAAATGGGGCCATCAATCCCACCAGAAGTACCACCAGTCGTTTTCCATCAACGCAGCGGCAAGAGCGTTGAGGGTTCCGACGCCCTGATCGACGATATCGCTGCAATACGAATATTGCTCGCGAGCTAGTTCGAGAGCTTCGCCGCGTGACTTTGGTCGATGCCGAACACGGATGTTCATGACATCGGAACTGAGCCCGACGAGTTCAGCCCCGAACCGGTCTCGCCAGGATCGGAGAGCCGCGACGTGATACTCCGGCGCCGGACACCCGTTCCAGTTTCCCCACCGCAAATGTGCTGGGATCGTCGTCCAGTCGTCGGTGGGTACGAGAATGATATAAGTGAGCGCAAGAGGTTCGCCCGAGCGGAAATCGGCGGCAACGGAAAGACCAGGGGAAACCGGCGCCTCGGTCGGCCATTCTCCAACCTCGGGGACATAGTCTGCCGACATTGCGGCGATCAAGTCTTCTCGGTTCGGCTGGGTAATGGGCATGTCGGGAAAGATGGTCTTCAGAAAATCCGGCAATGGCGCGCCCGGCTTGGTCTCCCTTCGCTGTTGAATCAGC